>Ga0207667_10000057_pt1 | contig 202301 bp, 183 predicted proteins | sample KBSCornC52_FD_184301 | JGI IMG/M metagenome (GOLD analysis project Ga0207667, IMG submission 184301) | Corn rhizosphere microbial communities from Kellogg Biological Station, Michigan, USA - KBS Corn C5-2 (SPAdes) (version 2) | ecosystem: Host-associated > Plants > Roots > Rhizosphere > Soil ...
CGTCGGTTGGATGGGCCGCACCCCCCGCGCCTCATCCAACCGACGACAGCAGGGGCAGCGGCATGCGAAAGCTGGAGACCGGCTCCGCCAGCGCGAGGTTCGCGGACGGCGCCTCGGCCAGCTTCGGAACGAAGCTCCGCTCCATGCCTTCGGAAAAGAACAGCCGCGACAGCAGCTCGCTTCGTCCCGATACGCGCATGCGCCGAAAGACGGCCGTGATTTGATTGGCTACGGTACGGGTGGCCGTGCCGCGCAAGCGAGCCATCTCTTCGTAGCAGTAGCCTTCAATCAGCAGGCGAATCACCGCTAGCTCGGCCGGCGGCAACACCTTGAACAGCCGACGGTCAGGCCGAGGCAAGGCGACGACGCGCAGCTGCTGTTCGCCCACCGCCATGCGGCTGACCGTCGCGGCCAGTGTGCCGTCCGACCTCGAGCCGGCCTTGGCTGCCACCATCAACAGCGGGTGTACCCGCGAAGGCTTGCAGGACAAGCCCAAGTACTTCAGCCCCAGTCGCGCGTTGAGGGCGATGGTCGAGGGCGCAAGATCGAGGTCGATGGCGACGGATTTCTGACCGTAGCCGCAGAGCACGGCTTCCAAGATGGCGAGCCGGCGCCCTTCGAGCGGCACCGCAGGCCCGTCGGCCTCGGCCAAGACCACGTAGCAGCGGTCCTCGGTGAAGAAGTCGTCGACCACGTAGCAGATGCCGTGGACCAGCTCGCGCCACAAAAGCGCCAGGCTGATGTCCATGGTAGATGCATGGTCGGCGGCGACGGCGCGCTCCCGGAGGCGGGTGCGGACGTCCCGCGCGGATGGGGCGGGCCCGTCGGCCTCGGCCAGCAACCGTTCGCCTTCGGTAGGCTTTAATGCGCGGATATATGAGTCTGGGTATTTCATGAATGGTGCTCCTGGCTTTCGGCGCGGCAACGCCTTGGCCCCCCTGGGTCAGAATCCGCAGTCGCAATCCCGTCCGTGCCCTCGACCGCCGGCCACTTGCTGACCGGCCCGTCGATGCTCAAGGGATAAACCGGGTGGGGAAGGTGCCGTTATGAACTGCCCCACAGCTGGGGGGATTTTTGTCCCGACTCGGACGTTTTGGCTCCGGCCTCCTGGTTGGCCTCCGATGTGAAATGGTTCACACTCGTTGCTCTAAGAGCCCTGAAATGCTGGAAAAGCGCCAAGCACTGCTCGGATCCATTCCCCTCTTTGCAGAGCTGAGCGCCCAAGAGCTTTCGACGATCGCCACCCTGGCGCGGGTCCGAAGCTACGCAGGCCGAGAGGCCGTGGTCAGCCAGGGAGATCCGGCCGACGCGCTGTTCGCGATCATGCGCGGGCGGCTGAAGGTCGTGTCGTGCGGCCCCGATGGCCGAGACACCGTGCTCGGCATCATGGCCGAAGGCGAGGTGTTCGGCGAAGTGGCGTTGATTGACGGCGGCACGCGCTCGGCAACCGTTACCGCGATCGAGCCGTGCGAGCTGCTCGTGCTCGAACGCGAGCCATTCGTCGAGCTGTTGCAGAGCACGCCCAGCATCGCGGTCAAGCTGCTGGCGGTGTTGGCTCGGCGCCTACGCCGCTTGAGCCAACGCAGCGAGGACGCGGCGTTCCTCGACGTGCCCAGCCGTTTGGCCCGCAGCTTGCTCGATCTAGCTTCGCGCTTCGGCGAGCGCCGCGAGCGCTCCACCGACATTTGCATCGAGCTCAAGCTCTCTCAACAAGAGCTGGGCGACCTGATCGGCGCCACGCGCGAGAGCATCAACAAGCACTTGAGCGACTGGTCACGTCAGGGCTTCGTGCGCATTCAAGCGGGCCGCATGATCATCGCGGACATCGACAGCGTGCGGCGCATTGCGCGGGTCGCGGAAGACTGACGTCAGCTTCGGTCTCACCGGTTGCCAGCGCATCGCAAACAAGACGAGCGCGGTCAGAAGAACCCCGAGCGCAACGACCAAGAGCCCACTGGTCAAGCTAGGCGAATTGTCGTCGTTTCTAAGGCGATAAAACAGCAGCAGAATGCAGAGCATGACGCCGGCAAACGTGACGGCGAGGCCGGCACGGAGCGCGATCTCGAAAGTGTCGAGCTTGAGCCAATCACCCTGGCAGTCGAGCAGCTTGAATATGGCAAGGCCGAACGGCGCGGCGAAGATGCCGCCCACCGCGAATACCAAGACCAGTATTCCCCAATACTTCGCCGTTTCCAGGTTCGGGTTGCTAGGTCGCGGCATCGGTTCGACTCCCGAGCATGTTACTGCCAATCACGAGCTGAACCACAGCCTATATACCGGTTGGGTGGCGCGTGCTAGCACGACCGAAGGCCGTTTCAACGAAGTCGCTTCTTACGGTGTGAGCCATGAACGGGAGTTTCGAGGCGGAATGACTAAGCGGGCAATAGTCATTGGCTCTGGTTTCGGAGGCGCCGTCACTGCGTGCCGGCTCGCGCAAGCCGCGCTGCAGCAGCGGGAAACGGGAGCTGCGCATGGCAAAGCCGCCGGAGGAGAAGCAGACGGCACCGGAGCCGCCAGCTCGAACCAGCTCGGCGAAGTCATTTTGCTCGAGCGCGGGCGACGCTACGGCAAAGACGACTTCCCGCGCCTGCAACTACCAGAGAGCATGACCAGCAGCCGGGACCTCGCTAGCAGCCAGCGAGCGCCCGACTTTTCCCGCTATTCCTGGCGTACCGACTACGGCCTGTTCGACGCCCGCAACCTCGGCGGGTTGATGGTGTTGCAGGCGGCCGGGCTCGGCGGCGGCTCGCTGATTTACGCCAACGTCATGCTGCGAGCGCCCGACCGGGTGCTCGAGCAATGGCCGGCAGAATACGCTTACGCGAAACTGGAGAGGTACTACGACCTGGCCGAAAAGGTGCTGGGGGCGAACGTGGCCCCCGACCACTATCCCAAAACGAAGACCTTCGTGGCCGCCGTGGAAGGCCTCGAACGGAAGGTCGTGAAAGTTCCGTTGGCCGTCACGTTTCCGAAAGAGGCGGGCAAAGGCGAGGTCGCGTCTCCAAACCGTTACGGTAAGACGCAAGGGCGCTGCAACGGCTGCGGTGACTGCGTGATTGGTTGCACCTTGCACGCCAAAAATACGCTGGATTTGAACTATCTGGCGCAGTTCGAAAACGTGGCCAAGGCCGCCAAGGATCCCAAGCTCGCCCAAGTTTGGACGATGGCGGAGGTCACCAGCGTCGAGCACGACGTGAAAGACCCCCAAGGGAAGCATTGGCCTTTCGCCGTCCATTTGATCCGCCACGACCAAGGCGAGAACGAGATCACCGTCTACGCCGACTACGTGTTCTTGTGCGCCGGCGCCATCGGCACCAGCGAGCTATTGATGCGGAGTCGCGACAAGCTCGACCTGGAGAACCCGCAAGCCATTGGCAAGCGGCTGTTCGGCAACGGCGACTCGCTGGGCGTGGTGTTCGACGGCAAGAGCCCCTCCACGCCTTGGTCTGGTCCCACCATCACCCGCGCGCTGGTCCATCACGAGCCGCGCCCGCCCGCCCCACCCGCTCCGGCCGGCTGCGTCCCTCCCTCGACGGCGCCCGCCCAACCCGACATTTGGTTCATGGTGCAAGACGGCGGCATCCCGCCGACCTTGCGGCGCATACTCGGCTATTTTCACAGCGGCATGTGGTTTGGCCGCAACCGTTTCGTTGCGCCGGAGCACGTACCGCCCGTTCGCCCCAGCTTTGGTCCGCTCACGGATCTATTCCTCGACTTGCCGGTGTTGGCCGGCATTTTCAGCCGGCGTGTCGACCCGGTTCCGAAAGACGACGAAGAACCAACTTGGCGACGGTTCGCGCCCAAAGACTTCAGACCGCTGCTCCGCACGCTGACTGCCTCCGACGGCACGCTGCGCCGCGAGGTCGAACGGCTCGATCAGCGCGTGATGGAACGATTGCAGAGCGAGATCGGACGGCGCTATGGCCTGGCCAGCTGGCTACCGAGCTTCAACAAGATCATCGACAGCAGCGTGCTGACCGAGAGCGTGCTGGGGGCGCTGCGTGATCGCTTTCCCGTCTTGGGTTTTCTGCCCACCGCGGACGGCGCGAGCGCGAGCCTGCTCAAGCTGGCGGTCTTTCTACTGCTCGGACATGGCCCGAGCGCCAATACCGACGTGCTCCTGTGCATGGGTCCGGACCACGAGTGGAAGTTGCGCGTCAAGAACGGGCAGCTGCGCGCCGATCGAGATCGCTCGGGGAGCCGCGACGACGTGGCCCTGTATGGCGCGCAAGAGCGCGTTTTGCGCGATTTAGCGCGACAAATGCGGGGTGAGTTGCGCACGAATCCTAGCTGGACGGTTGGGCAGCGCCCCGTCACCGTCCACGCTCAAGGCGGCGCGGGCATGCCGCTGAACGGAAGCTTCCCCAACGCGAGCACCGCCGCCGTCACCGACGAATGGGGGCGAGTCCAATCCAAGCGCAAGAGCGATACACCTTACGGTTTGTTCGTGATGGACGCGGCCGGCTTCCCCACCAGCGTGGGCGTCAACCCATCGCTCACCATCGCTGCCGTCGCCGAGCGCAAAGTCGAGCACTTCATTCGAGAAACGCTCGGCTTGGCAGACTGGCGCAATGAACGAGGAGAGGCTCGCTACTGGCCGGTGCCCGCAAGCCCGCCGCCCGCCTCGCCAGCACCCACAGGCCCGCTGCCCGCGGGGCCGCCGTTCGGCCGCCTGATCGAAGAACAGCTCGCGAAGCCCTCCGTCCCCACCAAGCATCACGCCGTTGGCATTCATTGGCACGAGCGCATGGACGGCAGCGCTTCCGAAGACCGCCGCGCCCAGGCCGGGCCGACGGGAACCGCGGAGATCACGGCGCCCGAGACCAACGCTTGCGTCACCGCCGACAAGCGCGGCCTGCAGCAAGGACGACACGTGGGCATGGAGCTCGACTGTGACATCCTCGATCTCGAGGCGTTTTACCTACAAAAGCGGCCGAGCGTGACCCTGACCGGAACCTTCGTGATCCGCGAGCCGCGACCGGCGAACGGCCCGCGGCCGGAAACCAAATTCGACTGCACCGGCGCGCTATGGCTCGGCTTCAGCCGCGGCCGCATGGTCACGATGAACTACGAGCTAGCGTTGACCGGCCAGGATTCGCCGGCCAACGGTCAGCTCATCGGCACCAAATTCATTCGTGACGATCCGGGTCTCGACTCGTTCTTGGACCTCACCACGCTCCATACCCTGCTCACGTTCAGCGATCGGCGACCCATGCTGGGGGTGGTTCGCGTCCCCATGTCCACTTTCATCTCGAAGCAGATGCCCACGTTCAAGCTGACCCACGCCAAAGATCTCGACGACATGGGCAAGCTGTGGGCAGCGGCGCGGTTCAGCCAATTCTTCTTTGGCAGCTTGAAGGAGACGTTCTTGCCCGAGCTGTTCGTGAAACGGCAGCTCGCTCGCTGAGGCGACCCCATGCCCAACTCGCAATCACCCCGCCCCGGCGCCTTGGATATCGTGCTCACGCCCTATCCGAACCCCGCCGCCAACCCCGGCAAAGGCCAAAAAAAAGTGGTGTTGCTGGTGCACGGGGCCAGCGCGTCCCGCCACACTTTCGAACAGAAGTCTCCCGGCTTGATTGGCTATCTAAACGGCCAAACGCGGTCAAAAAACGTAGAACCGGCCCAGGTCTACGCGCTCGACTGGCGCAGCAGCCTGGAGACCGCCGACGCCCTGGTGAGCGGGCACCCACCTCAGCGAGACGGCGAGCTTTTCACGCTCGACGCCGCGGTCGAAGATTTGGCGAACGCGCTCGCCCGAGTTGCCAAGGCCGCAGAGGTGGACGAAGCCGAGATCCGCATCGTCGGCCATTGCATCGGCGGCGCGTTGGTGGCGCAGGCCATTGCCGGTGGCCGCTGCGACTGTCGGCACGTCGTGCTGTCCGCGCTGGGCTTGTTCTTCAAAGTGGGGGTCGAAGGTTGGTTCAAGGGCAACGACTTCGTGCTCGAAGACGAGCTTGCCAACTCCGTCGACCGGAAAGAGGCGGGGCCAACCTATCCGATTGACGGTCGCATCATCTCGGCCAACGTCGCCCACGAGCCCAAGAAGTACGCTTGGCCAGCGGCGCTCGAGGAACGCTATCGGTTTTGGCTCGGCTCGGGCTTGCATCACGGGTGCGGCAACCGATTCTGCGAGCGCATTTCCTTCATGTACGGCATGCCGTTTCGGCTCGACGACATCGGTTACTTGCACGACCAGCCCGGCGGTTTGGAGGGGCAATTCGGCTCCATGCCGCTCGGCATCTACGCGCATTGCTTGCGCAACCTGCGCCGCGGCTGGGCCGCCCCGTACGACGCGGTGGAGGGCGAAGAGCGCGCCTTCGTCGATGAGGAAGCGCGCCAGAAGTTCGCGGGCCGGCGCGTCACGTTGATCACCGGCAACGAAAACCAAGTCTGGCACCGCAACTCGATGGACTTGATGCACGAGTGGCTCGGCAACGGCGCCGCGTTGCCCGACCTCGAGCTCCGGAAGCACGTGTTGCGCGACTACGGTCACCAGGACCTGTATTGGAGCACCAACGCACCTCGCGACGTGTATCCGCTGATCGCCCAGGGCCTCGGCCTCTGGCAGCAAGGGCGTCCCTGAATGCTGCGGTCTCGGCGTAAACGTGCCCGTGCCCGTGCCCGTGCCCGACGGTCCTTAAAATACCGCCGGCGGTATGGGGGCTGGTAGGCCTGGGTTCGTGGCGCGTGCCACGCACGCGCGCGCCGCGGGCAGCTGCCCGCGCAACCAGCCAGTCGCGTGACCGATGGGGCGTGATGCAACTCGATCACGAACGACTGGATGTGTACGACTTGGCGCTGGATTTTCTGGTCTTGGCGAACGGGATCATCGAGGAATTGCCGCGTGGGCGGAGTCATTTGGTCGACCAGTTCACGCGGGCCTCGCTGTCGATCGTGCTCAATCTTGCGGAGGGCGCTGGGAAGCACTCGAAGCTCGACAAGCGCCGGTACTACGTGACGGCGAGAGGATCGGCGACAGAGTCTGCGGCGCTGCTGGATGTCTGCCAGCGACTCAAGCTTCTGGATGAAGCCGAACACCGGGCGGCCAAGTGCATGCTCGTGCGCATCGTGTCGATGTTGATCAAGTTGGCGCAGAGCTGCGAGGATTAGGCTCAGACGCGCAGCCAGAGCAGCGCACAGCCGCACTACGAAGGTCAGCTCGCCCTGCGCGCCCAGCTGGGCGCGGCGCGCGCGGGCCTGGCCCGCGCCACAAACCTCGGCCTACCAAACAAACGGGCCCAACGACTCCTCACGGACCGTCGGGCACGGGCACGGGCACGTTTACGGGCACGCGCGAGCGATCCCAATTTGGGGACGCGCCCTAAGCCCTCAAGCTAGCTCGGTGTCCCAGCTCCATTCGTTGGCGGGTGAATCCTGGCGCGCGAGACGCAAGAGCACGCGCATGGTCAACCTCTGCCTTTCGTTCTTGAAGAACGAGACCAACATGGCGTGCTCTTCACTCAGCATGTAGTTGCCCGAGCCATAGTTGGGCACGAACCGCGCGTAGTCGATGGTCCAGCGCTTCGTGGCGGGACCATAGTGAGGAAAGGTCTTGGGTTGCGGCGGCTTGGCGTTGCCGGCGAGGGCCGACACCAGCGTGAGCGGCGAAGCAATCACCTCGATCAATTGATGCTCGACGATTCCGCCGTTCGCGGGGTCGCCCTCGGCTTCGTACTTCACGACGCCGATGCGGCCGAAATGCGGATCACCGGTGACGACCACGATGTCGTGCTTGGCGGCGGCCAGGGCCGGCTCCAGCTGCTCGCGAAACTGGCGAAAATCCGGAATCCCCGTCTCCAAGTCGTCGGCGTAGACGAACAACGGCTGGGTCAAGGCCAGCACTCCCGGCGACCGCAGCTCCGACATCCACGTCAAAAGCTCGTCCAGCGCTTGGTCGCTCATGAACCGGTACGGCCCGCGCGAGCGGTCGATACGGGTCTGCGCCGCCAAGATCGACAACTCCGGCGGCCGGCCGTCGCCGCCGCCGATGTCCCGCCGCTGCAGTGGCGCCGCGCTCTGCAAGGCCGCGATGCGCTCTTTGGCCAGCTGCTCCCAGTGGTCACGGAAGCCTGCGCCGCGTAGCTCCCACACTACGGGGATGAGCGGGTCGGGATAGTTGTTCCAAAACTCGTGGTCGTCGGCCAGAAATACGTTGCCGCCGTTGCTCAGCAGCTCCGAGAACGCAGGGTGCGTCCACGAGCTGGTGTAGACCTCGTTGAAGTGCTGGCGCAGTCGCTCTTTGCCGAACAGCACCGTCTTGGATTGGGGAAAGTCCAAGTAAACTTGGTCCCCCGCCAAGAGCTTCAGGTGGGGTCGGATGCGATCGTCACGCACCACGCTCTTCACCATTTGCTCGAGCCCGCTGGCCGCGCGCGGTGAGTAGAAGCACGAGCTCAACCACAGCGTGAAGGGGCGGTCGGGTCCGCTCCCCAGCTCGCCCAGCGGCAGGGAAGACGGCATCGTTTCGACGCTGCCTCGCGCCAATTGCTCGCCCCCCGGCCCCAATAGCCGAATTTCGAACGTGGTGGCGGGTGGCAAGTCCGAAAAAGTACGCCGCAGGTGATGAATCGCGCTCCGACCGTCACCCGAGAGGGTACTCCACTGGCCGGCGAACAGGTCGCGCTGCCGGTCCGGCCCGAGCGGATCGAGCAGCAGGCGACACTCCTCGGGCGGCTCCTCGTCGAAAAAAGCCCCCACGAAGATCTCGGCGGTGGTCTCGGTGACGCAATGAGGAACGACTAGAAACATTCCGGGCACTCATTCTCTGCGACGCTGGCCGCCCGACCCAGCATTGTAAGCCTAGAGTAGCGAGAGTAGCGTGACGGACCTCTCATGACCTTGATCGCAGGCACTGACGTAGCCAGCTACCTGCCCCGGTCGCTGCTCGACAGAGTCAATCGTTCGGCGCCGGGGGCGGTCTTCGAGGACATGCTGGCGAGCGTGCTGTCGGTTGACATTGCCGGGTTCACGAGCCTGACCGACCGCTTGGCGAGCGAGCCGAGCGCCGGTGTGGACAAGCTAAGCCGAATTCTCAACGCCTTCTATGGTGCTCTTATCGGCATGGTCGAAGCCCACGGGGGGGAGCTCGTGTCCATCGTCGGCGACGGAACCATCGCGGTCTGGCCGGGAGCCCCCACCGAGCTCTACCGAGCGACCCGGCGCGCCGCCAGCTGCGGGCTCGAGCTGAGTCGAGCCTTCGACGGCTATAAAGCCGCGGACGACACGATTTTGCGCGTACGAACGGGGTTGGGCAGCGGCGGAATGACGGTGGCGCGGCTGGGAGGGCCCGAGCGCTTCGAGCTTACGGTAGCGGGTGATGCCGTGACCGACGCCGTCGCGGCCGAGCAGCTGGCGGCGCCAGGCGCGTTCGCGGTTTCGCCCCGGGCATGGCCGCTCTTGCCGCTCGACAAGCGGGGGCGAGACCTAGGCGCGGGCTTCATGCAAGTCGGCAGCATGAGTGACGACTCGGGAAGACCGAGCCGGCTGCCGGTGGCGGACGCGGACTCGGCGCTCTTGCTGTCGTACCTCCCCGCGACGGTGCGCGCACGCATCGCCGGCAACACCATGCCCCTGTGGCAAGCCGAGGTGCGGCACGTCAGCGTCGCTTTCTTTCGATTTCGCACCATCGACGGGCGCGATCTACCGTTGCATCAAGCTCAAGACGCGATCTTGTTGCTCGAAGAAGTGCTTTCGCACTACGGGGGCGCGCTCGACAAGATCAACTTTCACGACAAGGGCTGCGTCGCCACGGCGGCGTTCGGTCTGCCGCCGCACGCCTACGAGGACGACGCGCGCCGCGCCGTCGCCGCCGCCTTGGACACCCGCGATCGCGCGCGCCAGCACCAGATCCAGCTGTCGGTAGGCGTCTCGAGCGGCTTGGTGTTTTGGGGCCCGATTGGCCACACCGCGCGCCGACAATTCGCGCTGATCGGCCGCGCCATGACCCTCGGCTCGCGGCTGATGCAACGAGCCGACGGAGACGTGCTCTGCTGCCCCAACACCGTCGAAGCGCTGTCGGACCGCGCCAGCGGGGAGCTGGTCGCGGCCATGTCACTCAAGGGCTTCGAGCAGCCCATCCGCGCATTTCGCGCGACCGCGATGGCCCCGCCACGCAACCCACGCCGCGAAATGTTGGGGCGTACCCGCGAACGCGCGCGCCTGGCGGAAACACTCCAAGCCGCCCGCACCGGCAAAGGGGGCGTGCTCTGGCTCGAGGCGGGGCCGGGTCTCGGCAAGTCGTCGTTGGTCGTGTCGCTGGTGGCCGACGCGCGCGCGTCGGGTCTGGCGGCGCTGCTCGGCGCCGCCGACTCGGTCGAGCAAGCGACGCCCTATCACGCGTGGAAAGCGCCGCTTTCCGAGCTGTTGGGCATCGACGGCGCGCTGGTGTCGGCGGAACGGGTCGGCCGCGTGATCGATCTCGTCGACGCGCTGCCCGGCATGCGCGGCTTGGCTCCGCTGCTCGCCCAACTGCTGGCGCTGCCCATTCCGGACTCGGCCTCGACCGCGCGACTGGACGGCGCCGCGCGCGCCGATCGCGTCGCGGATCTGGTGGTCGCGCTGATCGAGCGCGAAGCGCGTGATCGCGGCATGTTGATCGTGCTCGAAGATCTGCACTGGTTCGACTCCGCTTCGCTGCGCGTCGCCCAAAACCTGCGAAAACGACTGGGCAGCGTGCCGCTCGTCATCACGTCGCGCCCGACCAGCGACGCCGTCGACGACCTCTACCGGGGCCTGAAGAACGCCGCCGAGGTCTTGCCGCTCGAGCCGCTGCCCGAGACCCGCATCCTGGAGCTGGTCGCCCTACGCCTCGGTGCAAGTGACGTCTCGCCCGACGCGCGCACGTTCATCAACGAGCGCGCCAACGGCAACCCGCTGTTCGCCGAGTCGCTGGCGCGGGAGCTGGGCGCGGCTGGCATTCTCAAGGTCGTGGGCGGCATCGTACGTTTGGAGCAGAGCGCGGCGGGGCTGGTGGAGCACGTGCCGCGTTCGCTGGACGCCATCATCGGCACGCGCGTCGATCGGTTGTCACCGACCGACAGCTTGACCCTCAAGTCGGCGAGCGCGGTAGGGCCGACATTTCAGCTGGAGGTCGTGCGGGCGATTCACCCTCACGAGCTGTCCAGAGAGGAGCTGCTCGCTTCGCTGCGCAAGCTGGAGACCGAGCGCTTGATCGTGCCGCTGGGCAAGGCTGACAGCTACGCCTTCGATCACGCCGTCACTCACGAAGTGACCTACACCCGTACCACCCCGCAGCAGCGCGAAGCCTTGCACGCGAAGATTGCCGAGTGGCACGACCGCGCGCGCGCGGCCGAATCCGAATCGCATCACCCGCTCTTGGCCTACCACTACGAGCGCGCGGGCAGCTCGCGCTTGGCGTGCCAATTCTTGTCGTTGGCCGCCGAGCAGGCGCTGCGCGCCGGCGCTTTCCGTGAGGCCTCGCGCTTCTTGGAGCGCGCCATCGAGCTGGCGACGAAGAAGCCGGATCCGGCCATTACGCCGCTACGCCGGGCGCGTTGGCACCGCCAGCTGGCGGAAACGCTGGATTCGATGGGGGAAAAGCGGCGCATCGGCGCCGCCGCGCGCGAGGCCCTGACCGCGCTCGGCCAGAAAGAGCCGCAGTCCCACGCCGGCCAATACGCGCTCATGGTCAAAGATGCGCTAGCGCAAACGGTAGCGCTCTCCGTCAACTTCCGAGTCCGGACCATGGCGCCCGAGGTCGCGTTCGAGCTGTCGCGCGCGCACCTTTCGCTCACCTCTTACTACTTCTATGCCATGAACCCGCTGGGTATGGTCGCCAACACGCTGCGCGCCACCAACGCCTCCGAGCATACCGGCAACACCAGCGAGCGAGCGCGCTGCTACTCCGCCATGTCGCTGTGGCTCGGCATCGTGGGCCAGCAGCGATTGGCGCGCAGCTACGCCGCGCGCGCCGTCAAAGCCTGCGGCGAAGCGCCCGACGATCCGGGGGTGGTCGCGGCCTTGTGCGTTTCCGCGCTTTTTTACGTAGGAAACGGCGATTTCGCCGCCTGCGAGCGCTGCTGCGTGGCGGCCAAACAAGAGGCGGACCCGCGCAACGACCACGCGTGGTGGTGCGGCGCGCAGGCCATCTACGCCTGGTCGCTGTTGTACCGCGGCGCTCGCCAGCGTTTCGACGACGAGGTCATGGCGCTGCTCGAGCGCGCCAAACGCGCCGACATCGAGCACCTCAGCGCCTGGGCCATTCGCTTCAAGACTCGCGACCGGTTGAACGCGGCCAACGCCGAAGAAGCGTGCGCCACTTTCCGCGATTTGCTCGAGGTCTTCCAGCGTCACGGAGATAGGTCCGAGGAGCTGGTCGTCCAAAGCTCGCTCATCCTGGCGCTGGTGTTGGCCGGCAAACCAGCCGACGCCCGCCGCCGGGTCGACGCCACCATGCAGCTCTTGGCCAGCATGGAACGGCCTACGAGCCACATCGTGCTGCAGGGCTTGTCCGACCTGATGGAAGCGCTCGAAGCTCTGGCGGAGTGGTCGCCAAGCGACACCCCGTTGCGCGGCTACCAGCGCCGCGTGCTCGACGCCCTGCACACCTATCAAGGCTCTTTCCCAATCGGCACGGCGCGCGCTCAGCACTTCCTGGGCAAGGCCGAGCTGGCGTCGGGCCGGCAACGCCAAGCCGTCCAAGCGTTCGAGCGGGGTTTGGCGGCCGCGGAACGCCTGCAGCTGGCAGACGACGTCGAGCGGTTGCGCGCCGATTTGGCCGCCGCCCGGGCGCCGCGCTGAAACGGCAGCTCCTGCTGGCTCGATCTGGAACCGTTTCCAGCCGGACCTAAGCGTCCGGACGCAAGTTTTTGACTCCCGCCTTGGTAAAAGGCGATTTACGTCGCCGGCGAGCGATTCAATCCACCGATATTCGTCGGCGGCGAGCACTCGAATGAATAAAGCTTGCGCTCCAAACGTCCACTCGCCCCCCCGACTCCCACCTCCAGGGTGACGCCATGATCGCACTCGCTTGGGTGACCAATTCGATGCAGCCGTTCACGTCCTTTGGTTGACAGGTGAGGCGGCGGCGAATTAGTAGGCAAGCGTTAGAGGGAATATCCGGTTGAGGGAACATCCCTGGAGGAACTGATCAAATGCGGAAATCACTGTCGGTGATATTTATGGTGGGCGTGGCGTCGTTGGGTACGGGCTGTTCGACGTTCTTCAACGCTTCGGCGCCTGCAGCGGCGGCCGGCTCGCGTTACGCCGTCGGCTCGAAGGCTGGCTTCACGCAAGAAGCCAAAGTCTGGCTCTGCCCGGACAGCGCGGGAGAACCGGCGGACTGCGACGAAGTCGAGATCAACGAGAAGTGAAGAGAGGAAGCACCATGAACAAGCTAATTACGATTTGTGGAGCGGCTCTCTTGGCGATCGGCTGCTATCCGACGCAGTATTCGCACATCGAGAAGGTGGACACCGGCTACGTGCTCACCAAAAACCAGGCGGGCTTCCTGCGCGTCCACGGCGAAATCTGGAAGTGCACGCCCAAGAGCGACAAGGCCTGGGACTGCCACCAGTCCGCGGAGAAGTGACCGGAAACCCTGGCGCAACGCACGGGCCGTCCGCACAAAATCAGGGCGCGGACGGCCCCGGCAGCGGAAAAGTGCCAGGGATGGAAGCCGCTCGCTCCATCTTTCCGGACGTGTTACCTCCCGCCCATGCCTGAGATTCTCCACGTTCAAGCACGCGAAATCCTCGACTCCCGTGGCAACCCCACGGTGGAGGCCGAGGTCCACACTTCTTCCGGCTTCGGTCGCGCGGCGGTTCCGAGCGGTGCCTCGACCGGCGAGCACGAAGCCAACGAGCTGCGCGACAACGACAAGAAGCGCTACATGGGCAAGGGCGTTCTTCAAGCGGTCGAGAACGTCAACGACAAGCTCGGTCCCGCCATCGTCGGCATGTCGGCGCTCGATCAGCCTTCGGTCGATCAACGCCTGCTAGAGCTCGACGGCACGCCCAACAAGTCGAAGCTCGGCGCCAACGCCATCTTGGCCGTGTCGATGGCCACCGCGCGCGCCGCCGCCGACACCGTAGACCTGCCGCTCTGGCGCTACCTCGGTGGCGTGCAAGCTCGCGTGCTGCCCACTCCGTTGATGAACATCATCAACGGCGGCGCGCACGCCGACAGCGGGCTCGAAGTGCAAGAGTTCATGATCGTGCCGCTCGGTTTCGAAAGCTTCGCCGAAGCGCTGCGCGCCGGCACCGAGGTGTTTCACAACCTCAAGAGCATCCTCAAGAAAGAGGGCATGGTCACCGCCGTCGGCGACGAAGGCGGCTTCGCCCCGCGCCTCGCCTCGAACGAGCAAGCCATTCAGCGCGTCATGAGCGCCATCGAGGCTGCCGGCTACAAGCCCGGCGAGCAGGTGGCAATCGGCATGGATTGCGCTGCCAGCGAGTTCTACAAGGACGGCAAGTACACCTGGGACAAGCAGCCGCGCACGGCCGCCGAGCTCTGTGACATCTACGCCGACCTGATCAAGAAGTACCCCATCGTCAGCATCGAAGACGGCTACGCCGAGGACGACTGGGAAGGCTGGAAGCTGATGACCGACAGGCTCGGCAGCAAGATTCAGCTCGTGGGCGACGACCTGTTCGTCACCAACGTGAAGCGCCTTGCCACCGGCATCGAGAAGAAGATCGCCAACTCGATCTTGATCAAGGTGAACCAAATCGGTTCCCTCACCGAGACGCTCGATACCATGCGTATGGCGTCGACCGCCGGTTACACCTCGATTGCTTCGCATCGCTCCGGCGAGACCGAGGACTCCTTCATCGCCGATCTCGCGGTCGCCACCAACTGCGGGCAAATCAAGACCGGCAGCCTCTCGCGCTCCGATCGCATCGCGAAGTACAACCAACTGCTCCGCATCGCCGACGAGCTCGGCGACGAGCAGGTCTACAGCGGCAAGACCCCGTTCTCGCGCCGCTGAGCAACCCTTTAAACGATGGCCGGTAGCTCACGCTCCGGCCTTCACCACCGCCTCGCCCCTCGCGAGGCGGTGCCGTTTTGTCCACCCGTTCCCACGCCCAGTTCGAGGCCCACCCACTTCCCAATCCCTCCGGGGATCCAGCGCATCCGACCCCGCGCTTGGCTCAACCGCCTTTGCCACCGCGTTCAGCACGCCCGCCGTCGCAGCGCGCCTTCCATCGCGCACGCCCTTCGCCGAGCACGCCTCGCAGCGAGCACGCAACTCAACGAGCCGGCCTCGCAGCGAGCGCGCCTCAGCGAGCACGCAACTCGAACGCGCAGGCCACTCAACGCGCACGCCTTAGCGAGCCAGCCTCGCAGCGAGCGCGCCTCAGCGAGCGCGGTCCACGGCGGCCAATTCCCCGTCCCGATACGGCGGCCGATTCCCCACCGTCCCTGCTCGATCGCCCTCCGCCCGATCGAATCCGGACTTACCAAGGTAATCAAATTTCTCTAATGATTCCGGGCCGCCGTGCCGCTGAACAGCGATACTCCATTGGGTAAGCATTCCAGTTGGATCCTTACCCAATGGAGTATCGCCCGCAGGCACTCCTAAGCGCGAAATCATTGAGGAAATACCCTTACCTGGGTAAGACCGTTTTGAAGCGGGAAAAGGGGCCGTGCGGCTGGTCCGAGTTTCTCACCCACCTCGTCCCTTACGACGGCCCAATCATCGAGCGTCGTTCCGCACCGCCAAGCCAGCCTCGCGATCGCGCTTGGCCAACGGCTGGCGGGGAGAATGATCGTTTCGAGGGCGGCGTGCATTAAGCGAGGGCATGCCTGGTCATTTTTCGCGATTGCCCCTGGGATTGGCGGCCATCTTGGCGGTTGGTTGCTCAGCGGGAGGTGTCAACAAGCCGGGTAGTGGCGCGGCGCCTGGTGGTTCCAGCGGCGGTCACACTTCGGGGCCGGTGCTGAATCATCCGACGGCGGGCACGTTGGGGTTGATGGTCGGAGGCACCGGGAACGCGACCGATCCGGGTTGTCCGACTTCGATCAGCGGTACCGTTTACGACCCAGCGGGCAAGCTGCCGCTCTACAACGTCGTGGTCTACGAGCCGAGCGAGCCGCTGGCCGCGCTATCGAGCGGAGCGAAGTGCGAAACGTGCGACGGAGATTTTTCCGGACACCCAGTGGCAGCCGCGGTTTCGGACGCCGCCGGGCATTTCAAGCTGGAAGGCCTGAAGGCAACCGACAACGTGCCGCTCGTCATTCAGGTCGGAAAATGGCGAAGGCAAATCACGGTGCCGAACATCACCGCTTGCCAAGACAACGTCCTCGATGAACCGGAGTTGTTTCGGCTTCCGCGCAACCAGAGCGAGGGTGACTTGCCGCAAATGGCGGTGGTGCGCGGCGGCTCGGAAGCATTGGAGTGCCTGGTACGCAAGCTGGGCGTCGATGACGCCGAGTTCACGCCCGACAGCGGCAAGGGGCGCGTGCATCTGTACGTGAGCGCTGGCGGCACCGCCACGGATGGCACCGGCAAGATGGCCGACGGCAGTGCGCTGGGCAGCGACGACAGCTTGCTCGACAGCCTCGAGAAGATGAAAGACTACGACATGATTTTGCTCGGCTGCGAAGGCACCGACAACATCATCGAAGGGCGACCCGAAAGTCAGTATTTCAACGTGCGTGACTACGCCGATCAGGGCGGACGTTTGTTCGGCTCTCACTACTACGACAAGTTCATTTGGAACGACAAGACCGAGGACAAGCCGTACCCCGAGGTCGTCAAGTTCCAGTCCGGTGCGTCCGCGCTGCCGTCGCCGGCCATCGGCAACATCAACACCACGTTTCCGAAGGGCAACGCCCTCGCGGATTGGCTCGTCAACGTCAAAGCGTCCACGACGCGCGGTCAGATTTCGATCGTGGACGCCGAGAACACCGTGCAAAGCGTGCTCCACCCCAACGCCATTTCGTGGATCGGCTCGCCCGATGCCAAGACGCCCGGCGCTCCCATCTACTTCTCGTTTCCGACGCCCGTGGACGGCCCTGCCTGCGGTCGCATGGTGTTCAGCGACATCCACGTGGCGTCCGGGAGTGGCGACACCGGCAAGCAACCGTTCCCCACCGGCTGCACCAACCCCGAGCTGACCCCGCAGCAGGCGGCCCTGGCGTTCATGATTTTCGACCTTTCGTCGTGTGTTCAGCCGGAAACCGACGATGTCCGCCCGCCCGTCGTGAAGTGACCGCCCGCGCCGAGCTCCGCGGCGGCGGGTCGCGGCCCAAGTTACTTGCATTGACAACCAACTCGGACTGCTTTAGGTTCACGGCATGCGTGGTCAGTTCGACGGCAACTCGGTCAAGCTCGAAAAGGCGCTGCCCTTCTTGATCCACGCTTGCTACCAGCAAATTCGCTCCGCAACGTACAAGGAGTTCCTGGGCCACGGCCTCGAGCTCACTCCCGAGCAATGGATCGTGCTCGTGCAATTGTGGACGAAAGACGGCCAAAGCCAGTCCGCGCTCAGCGAGCTGACCCTGCGCGACGCACCGACCATGTCGCGAATTCTCGACACCATGCAGAAGGGCGGGCTCGTCACGCGCGTCGTCGATGAAGAAGACGCGCGCTCACGCCTGGTGAAGCTGACCCAAACCGGCAAGGCGCTGCAAGCCAAGCTGGTGCCCGTCGCCAAGCGGCTGGTCGCCCGCCTGGAGCAAGGCATTTCCGAGCGCGATCTGGAAACCACCCACAAGACGCTGGCCAAGATGCTGACGAACTTGGGCTGAGCGGCGGCGCCGAACGCTTGCGACGGCGCCCCTCACCGCGCCGTCACCTTTCGCACAACTAGTTGCATTGACAAACACATGGAGAACCCGATGATTCGACGACAATTTCCCCGTTTCGACGAGAGCAACGCCCCCGAGACTGCGCGCCCCGCGTTGCTCGAAAACAAGCGCGCCTTCGGCGCCGTGCCGGAGCCGCTCGCTCGCTACGCCAGCTCCCCGGTGATGCTGCGCACGGCGCTGGCAGGCCTGGACGCCTTCGAAAAAAGCTCGCTCGCGCCGCTCGAGCGCGAAGTGTTGGCCATGACGATGGGGCATCGCAACGGCTGCAAGTTCTGCCTCGCCTTGCACCGGCGCCTGCTCGTGGCCCAGCACGCGCCACAGCCGTTGCTGGGCGAGCTGGAAGCCGGCACGGCGCTGTCGGAGCCGCGGTTGGAAGCTCTGCGCCGCTTCGTGCTGGCGCTGCTCGACGAGCGCGGTGACGTTGCGGACGCGGTGTGGACGGAATTCCGCGAAGCCGGCTACAGCCACGAGCAAGCGTTGGACGTGGTGACCGGCGTCAGCGTGTACACGCTGACCACGCTGGCCAACCGCTTGGTCGAGGTGTAGCTCCGAACGCACGCGCGCGCGCACTCACTCGAAGAGCACGGCCTCGTCACAACTGGCGGGCGGCACGACGGTCGCGAACTGGGTTTGTGGCACGTTCCACTTCGAGCAAGCCATGGCTTTTACTTGCGTGAGGCACTTGTTGTAGTCACTGCCGACGGACGTAGCGTCCGAACAGGGCAGCTTTTCGATGATCAAGCGGGTGCATTCGTCGACGTTGTATTGGCGCGACGCTTCGTCGAGCCGCCCCACTTGCACGTAGCAACCGAAGGCTTTGGTGCACCAGGTACTGGCGTAGGTTTGGCAGGCTTTGACCGGCGAAGGCTTGGGCGGCGTTTTGACGGGCGTGGAGGTTTCGCCGCCCTCGCCATCGTCGTCGGTCACGGTCTTGCCCGAGCACGCGCCCAACAGACTCAACCCCAATAGCAGGGCCACGCAAGCCGCTCGCACCATCCTAACCTCCAGGCACTAGAGTAGCCGACGGTTGGCCTCGGCGCTCGGATTTCATGCCAGGTCGAAGAGCAGGACCTCGCTGGGCTCGCGCGCTACCAGGGCAATTTCGCCGCCTTGCTCGAACGCGCCAGCGTCCCCGGCTGAAAGCTCCGCGCTCGCTACTTCCACTTTGCCGCGCGCTACGTGCAACCAAGCGTAGCGACCTTTCGGCAAATCGTAGCTGACGCGCTGGTCCGGAGCGAGCAGGCCGGCGAACAGCGAGGCGTCTTGGTGGATGGCCACCGAACCTTCACGCCCGCCCTTGGAAGCCACCAGCCGGAGACGACCCTGGCGCTCTTCTTCGCTGAAATGTTTTTGCTCGTAGCTCGGGGCGATGCCGCGGCTGTCGGGCAAAATCCAAATCTGCAGGAAATGCACGGTGTCGGTCGGAGAGGCGTTGAACTCCGAATGGGTAACCCCCGTTCCGGCCGACATGCGCTGCACGTCACCGGGTCGAATGATCGACCCCGTGCCCATGCTGTCCTTGTGCTGGAGCCCGCCCGACAACACGTACGAGATGATCTCCATATCTCGATGGGGGTGCGTGCCGAAGCCCTTGCCGCCCTCCACGCGGTCTTCGTTGATCACGCGCAGGGAGCGAAAGCCCATGTGGGCGGGGGCGTAGTAGTCAGCGAACGAAAACGTGTGAAACGAGCGAAGCCAGCCGTGGTCGGCGAATCCGCGTTCATTGGCGCGACGAATCAACATGCGGTTCTCCACTTCAGGCCAGGGAACATAAGGCGGGCGGTGCGAATGTAAAGTAGATCTCCGGGGCGCCCCCGCCGGGTGCTGACGTAGCTGCTTGCTTGTTCACCGCCACCGCCCAACCATTACCAGCCGGGGCGGCTCGTCGCCTGGCGCCATCTCTTGGTCGAGTAGGCTCAAACCGAAGCGGCGCGCAACACGTCGGTGAAGCTCAAAATGCCCACCGGGGTGAGTCCGCGCACCACCGGCACGCTGCGAACGCCCGACATGCGCATCAGCTTCAGGCAATCTTCAATCAACAGCTCTTCTTGTACGCATAGGGCCGGTGCGGTCATGACGTCGCTCACCCGGAGCTGGTCCAGCATTTCGGTTTCGCCCTCGCACAGCACCTGAATGATGTCCTTCGAGGTGATGACGCCCACGACGCGCCCGGGCTCGGCCGGCACCAGCAAGCAGTGCAGGTGCTTGTCGGTCATCAGCCGCGCGGCGCGGCGTAGCGTTTCACCGGGGTCGATCGTGATCGGACCTTTTGTCATGAGTTGCGCGGCGGTCAGGCGTTTCAGGCTCATCCGGCAATCCTCTCGGCGCGTATTTGTCCCGTCTCTTGGTCCAAAGCATAACGCAAACCGCGCTCGGCACCTTGCAGGTTGAGCCGGGCGCTGCCGATGCGCAGCTCGACCCCGGCATGCGCCACCCCGAGCTCGATCACGGCCGCGCGCTCCAGCTCCGCGCGCTCCACGGCTTGGGCGGCGCGCTCCTCGAGCTCCTGCGCCGACCAAGCGGCGTCGAGCCGCCCCAGCTTGCCGCCTTTGGCGCGCGCCCCACCGCGAACGCCGCTGACCTCGCGCACGCCGCCGCGCTCGGCCATGCGCCGCAACTTTTGCATCAAGACGGCGCGCTGCACTTCCGCCAAATCCGGCAGGTTCAGGGGCTCGCCGGCGCGCAGCGTGGTGGCGGTGCCGGCCGGAGTGCCCGCCTCCTTCACTTTCAAAGATTGCTCCGCGCAGGCGCTGCCCCCGCGCAGTCGCCCCGCGACCAACACTTGCCGCCCCTGCAGCTGGCTGTTCACGGCTTCTTGCACGCGCAGCGCCGCACCGGCCGTGATCTCGGCGGACTCGCAGCTCTTGATCGTGACGTCGTGCTCGGCGACGACGCGCGCGCCATCGCCGCCGCGCACGTTGCCGCTCACCCGGATGGAACCTTTGGCGCGCAGCGAGCCGCCGCTCACCGCGCCCAACACCTCGACGTCCCCGCTGGCTCGCACCTGCAGCAACCGCTCGACGTCGCCCTTCACCACCAAGCTACCTTGCATGTCGAGGTGACCGCTGTGCAGATCCACGGCGCCCCGATGCACGTGCTCGGCGACGACGTCGATCGACTCGCCCGCCTTGTACAGCACGACCCCCTCGTGTTTCGCCAGCAGCTGGCCTTCGGCTCCGAGCTCCACGCCCGGGCCTAGCTTCAAGGTCGCGGGTTTCCCGGGCGGCGCCGGGAGCGGCTGTCCATCAGCGCTCAAGCCTGGCTGCCCTGCTTCTGGCGGGTGGATGCGCGCGATCGGCTGGCCCGCGCTCACGCTCTTGAGCAGGCCGCGATCGAAGAAGTCCATGTGGCCGTCTGCATCCACGCGACCCGGCGCGAGGCCCACCTCGAACGCCAGCTCCACGTACCCTGCCCGTCCCGGCGTGGGCGGCGTCGCAATTCGAGTCTCGCCTTGCTGTAAAGGCGGCTCCTGCGCGTGCTCGGCCAGCTCTTGCGACGCTCGCGGCTCCGACAAACCCATGACTCTAGCAGAATCTCTTACTTCCGCCGCGCGCCTCGCTTGCGCCCCCGGCCCGCTTGCGACACGGTCCCGCCCGTCGTCATGACCGCTTCTGCGCAGAAAAACCTAGTCAGCACCGCCTCCGCCTCCGCCAGCATCGTGAGCCCGCTCGACGAGCGTTACGCCTCGGTGATGGCGCCGCTCGCGGCCCACATGTCCGAGTACGGCCTGTTGAAGTACCGCGTGGCGGTCGAGATCGAGTGGCTACTGTTCATGGCCGCGCGTCCCGAGATCACCCACGTGGCCGCGCTGCCCGCCGACCAGGTCGCGACCCTGCGCAGCTGGATCACCAACTTCGACGAGACCGAGTCGGCCAAGATCAAGGCCCACGAGGTCAAGATTCAACATGACGTGAAGGCGGTCGAATACTACCTGCGCGAAAAGCTGAACGCCCTCGGCCTCACCCAGCACGCCATTCAAGTGCACTTCTGCTGCACGTCCGAAGACATCAACAACCTGGCTTATGGCTTGATGCTCAAGTCCGCGTTGGCCGAAGCCTGGCTGCCGGCCGCGCGCACGCTGGTGGGCGAGCTCAGCAAGCTGGCCGACGCCGCCAAAGCCATCCCCATTCTGGCCCGCACCCACGGCCAACCGGCGTCGCCCACCACCCTCGGCAAAGAGCTGGCCGTGTTCGTCTATCGTCTGAAGCGCCAACTGGCACAGATTGAAGGCGCCGAGTACCTGGGCAAGTTCAGCGGCGCCGTCGGCAACTTCAACGCGCACGTCGCCGCCTACCCCAAGCTCGATTGGGAGACGCTGTCGCGCGATTTCGTGCAGTCGCTCGGGCTCACCTGGAATCCGCTCACCACCCAGATCGAATCGCACGACTACTTGGCGGAAATCTTCCAAGCGCTGTCGCGCTTCGGCAACATCTTGCTCTCGCTCGACCGCGACGTGTGGATGTACATCTCGTTTGGCTACTTCAAGCAAGCGGCGGTAAAGGGCGAAGTCGGCTCGTCCACGATGCCGCACAAGGTCAACCCCATCAACTTCGAGAACTCCGAAGCCAACTGCGGCATCGCCATGGCGCTGCTCGGCCATTTAGCGGACAAGTTGCCGGTTTCGCGCCTTCAGCGCGACCTCAGCGACTCCTCGGCGCTGCGCAACATCGGCGTCGCCGTCGGCCATTTGCTGGTCGCGGTCGAGGCCACACGCCGCGGTCTCAGCCGCCTCGCGCTCGATCCCACCGCCGCCGAGCGCGATCTCGCCGGCGTCTGGGAAGTCTTGGGCGAAGCCGTGCAAGTCGTGATGCGTAAACACGGCCTGCCCGACGCCTACGAGCAACTCAAAGATCTCACCCGCGGCCAGCCGCTCACCAAAGACATCCTCCACCAATTCATCGGCACCCTCGCCCTCCCCGCCGACGCGCGCGACTACTTACTCGCCCTGACCCCCCAAACCTACGTCGGCATCGCCGCCTCCGCCGTCCGCCACGTCCTCTAGACCGCGCTCGACGCCTCTTGGGCTGCCGCGCCGCAGCTCGCTTGCAGAAACTACCGCAGCGTAGCCAGGCCAACCTACGCGATCGCTTCGGGCCGCTACGGGCTGACGACCCCTCTTCGAGGAGCTTCGACATCACAGTCGCTGACGGCGCCGCGCCCGTCGCCCTGATGACATGAAACGGCCAGCTACCGCAAAACGGCCAAGCTACCGCCACGGAACCGCAAGGCGCAGTTCGATGGCGGCGCAATCCCCCCGTCCATCCGCGCCAACTCGCAACTCGAGAATCACGATCGAGGTCTGGCTCCGGACCGATGGCGGATAGGCGCGTTGAGCTGCTCGGTTTTCAGCCCAGACGAAACCGGCCGCCTCAATCCCGCCGCGCCGACCCACGCCTCGAAGCTGATATCACCTGATATCACCTGATTATTGGGTGATATCAGGTGATATCAAGATCGAGGTCTGGCCCCGGACCGACGGCAGATGGGCGCGTCGAGCTGCTCCGGCTTGCAGCTCAGACGAAACCGGCCGCTTGAACCCCGCCGCGCCAACTCACGCCTCGAAGGTGATATCAGCTGATTATTGGGTGATATCAGGTGATATCAAGATCGAGGACGCGCGCGGCTTTTGGAGGAGGGGGCAGCGCACGGCTCGTGTTTCAGTCCAGTCAGAACCGAGCGCCCCGTTTCCTCTGCGGGAGGCGGGGAGGACCGCAGAGACGGGCAGGTCCGCGAGACGCGCAGGTCCGCGAGACGCGCAGGTCCGCGGGACGGGCAGGTCCGCGGGACGGGCAGGTCCGCGGGACGGGCAGGTCCGCGGGACGGGCAGGTCCGCAAGACGGGGAGGGGCCGCCGGCTTGGCCTGGATCCGGTACGGCAGTTTCTGCGATTCGGGCTGCAGTTTGGCAGCCCCTGCTGTGATGAATCGTCGGAGAGCGGCAGGTTGGCGCGCGGGCGCGGCTAACGGGCGCGAAGGCCCAGCACTTGGAGCGGTGCGTCGGAGAGCGCGAACTCGATTTCGTCGCCGAGGCGCACGGAGATGGTGCGCTGGGGGCCGTCCAGGAACAGGCTGGAATCGTCCATTTTGCTCGTGACGGTGACACGTTGGGAGGGCTTGATGATGGCGCGCGCCAACGCGTTCTTTTTCCCGCGCGGGGTGTAGGGCTCACGCACGACCAGCTGAAGTTGGCGGGAGGCGAGCGGGAGGATGCGCCCGCCGGCGGAGCGCTGAGCGGCGGTGGAGCCTGCGGGCGGCCCAATCCAGATGCCGCTCGAGCGTTGGGTCTCGGTGACGCGACCGATGTGCAGGATGTAACGCGAAGTGGCGGCGGGCGAGTTGTGACAATACAAGGCTTCGTTCAGCACGCGCTTGCTGCGCAGGCGGCCGTTGAGCGCTACCGACATGCGCGAGAGCGACAGCTTGCGCAGCTTGCCGGCCAGCGCTTGTTCGAGGTGAACGCGAAAATCTTTACGGGTCGCGGCGCAAAAGAAGCCAACGGAGTGCTTTGGCGCACTGTTGACGCCCAAAATCGGTACGTCGTCGACGTTGTGCGACGCCGCCAGGAGCGTGCCGTCACCGCCGACCGCAATCACCATTTCGGCGTCAGAGGTGTCGAAGGCGGCGTGTGCGCGCCGTAACAGCAGCGCCTGCGCGCCGGCGCGCGACAGCTCCGACATCACGACGTCGAGCGTGCGCAGGTGCTCGGCGTGTGAATCGAGCCAGCTGCGCACGGCCGGATCCTTCTTCTTGATCAACAAGCTCGCGCGCGGGTCGCCTTCTTCTTCGACGAAGCGCTGATAGGCCGTGCGTTTCGCTACGACGATGACTCTTGGTCCGGACATCTCGGCTTTTCGGGGCCGAGCCTAGTGCCAGGGCGCCGCGCGCGTCTACAGCACGCAGCCGATGCGCTCGTTGTCGATGGCGATCTCGTCGAACCACAGCTCGAACTTCTGGGTGGTGGTCTGGTATTCGGCCCAACCGAACCAGATGGCGTTGAATTCGGGTAACAAGAAGGGCTTGTCCGGGTTGCCGCCATGCTTGGTGGTGGGGGTGGTGGCCAGCGACGGATGCTCGACGCCATCCAAGAAGAACTTGGTTTCGTCGGTCATGTAGTCGCCCATCCACTCGACGCAGGACCATTGCTTTTCGGCCACCGCCTTGGCGGCGCCCTTCGGGTCGTCGTCGGCGTTCGTCCAGTCGCCGGAGCCTTCGGGCTCGTCGCGGTTGTCGGTCCCGACGCCCCAAAAGTTCAGCGGAGTCGCGTTCTGGTAGCGCTTCTGCAGCTGTCCGCCGATCCGTACCTCGCCCGCCACCATCGTGCCCGTCGCCGCGATCACGGTCCAGTGTGAGTAGTCGAGCGAGTCAGCGTCCGTCGAGTTGTGCGGCATGGCGTTGAAGTAGACGAACGCCCGGCCCCAGTAGCGTCCGTTCATGGCCGGAAATGGCTTCCCGGTACGGATCTGTGAGTTGCCGTTGCCCGGCTGCAGCACGTGCAACGCCTTCTTGCCGCGCGCGGCTTGCAGCTCGTCGATGGTGGGCGCGGTACCGCCCGTCTTCCACGTCGCGGTATCGAGCGTACCGCTCTCGAAGTCTTCGCAAAACTTCACGCCGGCCGCGGCGCAGCGGCTGGCGCCGAAGAAGGCATCGCGATTGGTGGAAAAGTCACGTCCGGCCGCGCCGCCGCCGCTCGTACCGGCGGTGCCGCCCGCACCGCCGGCACCACCACCGCCCGTGCTCGCACCGCCCGGGCTCACGCCGCCTGCGGACGTGCCGGCGGCCCCCGTTCCGCTGCTCCCGCCGCCGCCCCCCGGCACGTTGCTGCCCGCGCTGCTTCCGGAGACGTTTTCGCCGCCACTAGCGCTGACGCCGCCGCTGCCCGCGCCACTGGCGGAAGGCACGTCGTCGTTTGCGCCGCACCCAGCGCTCGCCGTCAGCGCCGAAAAACACGCGAGCACCAGCGCGCCCGCAAAGCCCGTAGACCGCAGCAACATGCCCGAGATTCTATTTGCCGGCGCCGCCTCTGGCAATGTGAGCAACGCTCGCACTCTTCTGCGATTTCGCGCGCTCGCCGTCACGGATTCGCCGCGATGAGTGCACGCACGTCGCGATCGGCCACACGAGGCGCCCGTGCGCGCGCTGGAGCGACAAACGGTTTGCTGGGGCAACGAAGTTCACGGCTTAGTGACGCCGAGTTCCGCCGCGTGGGGGGAGGCTCGGCCGAATTCACTTCGGCCGAGGGGGGCGGCGCGTGCCGCCCCCTCCAGGAAGGGCTAGGACGCCGAGCGGTCAAACCGCTCGGCGTTCTCGGCGCTCAGTCGCTGCGGCGACCACGCGCGACGATGTCGGCGAAGCGACGGAGACCGAGCTCGGTCTTTACGTCTTCGATGCCGCCGGTGGTGCACCAAGCGAGCGCGTCCGCGAGGGGAACGTCGATGACTTCACCGAAGCGTTCGAGCGGCGAGCCGTCGAGCTCGGGGGCGCGGCGCTGGTTGGGGTCGACCGCGACGTGAAAGTAAAATTGGCGCTCGGAGACGATGCCCGGCGCAGGAAAGACGCTGGGCCCGAGCGGCTGCAGCTGTGAGGTCAAAACTTCGAACCCCAGCTCTTCGAGCAGCTCGCGCTGAGCGGTGGTGACGACGCCCTCCGGAGTCTGCTCGCCCGGCTCGACCAAGCCGGCAGGAAGCTCCCACAGCCCCCCGTGGTCGTGCTCTTCGAGCAGCGGGGAGCGCGCTTTGTCGCGCATGGCGACTGGCGGCCGCAGCGCGCTGCGCAAGTAAACGTAGGGGACGCCCCGCGCGTCCTCGTAGTGAGCCAGCATGACCGCGGCGTCGATGGCGCGCCGGTCGACCTCGTCGTATTCGAAGGGCTCGCTGGCGGACCCGTCGGGGTAGTGCGCACGGAAGCGGCGGCGACGCAGGCGCAAGAAGCCGCTGGCGCCTTTCGGCGAGAGATCTTCGAGGACCTCCAATCGAACGTTGGGAAGCGGGGGCAGGCCCGGCGCCTTGAGTTTCATGCTCTGGCCCAGTAAGAGGAGGCGTACTTTCGCACGGAGCCCGTATGCCCGTCAGAAATCCTCGCACCCTGATCATCAGCGCAGCGCTTCTGCTCGCGACGTCGGCCTCGGTCTGGGCCGCGCCGCCCAAGTCCGCGCCGGCCAAGAGCGCCAAGCCCGTAGCTTCCCCGAAGTCGAAGCTCGACCTGCCCGCGCTGCAAAAGTCGCTCGAATCCGGCGATGCCGCCCAAATGCTGACGGCGTTGGACACCATCACCAAGAGCGGCGACCCCGCCGGCGCGCCGCTGGTCGAGGCCTTGCTCGGCCGTGGCGCCGACGTGACGGTGCTGAGTCGCGCCATCGAGACGTTGGGCATCTTGGCGCAGCCGACGTCCGGTGCCGCGCTGGCGCCGTACGCCCAGCACCGTACACCCGAGCTACGACGCGCAGCGTTGCGCGCGCTGGTCGCCACGAGGTCCCCGCTCGCGGGCGACGTGCTGCGACGCGCCCTGCACGGCAGCGACGCTTCGCAACGCGCCATCGCCGCGCGCGGCCTGGGCCAGCTCAACGTGCGCGCAGCCGTGCCGGAGCTGTTCAGTGTCCTGCCCAAAGACGTGGCCGAGGCCGCGCAGTCGCTCGGTCAGCTGTGCGTCGGCGCCGAATGTGAAAAGTTCATCGACCTGCTCGGCCGCTTGCGTTTCGAGGTGATGGAGTCGGGCATGGTGCCGCTGCTGCTGCGCCCCCAAGCCGACGTGCCTGACGACCTGAAGCTCAAGCTGATCGAACGGCTGCGGCGCATGGCCACCAAGCCCGCCAACCAGCTGCTGCAGACGGCGCTGGCCAGCTTTCCCGCCGACGGCAGCCCCAAAGTGAAGACGGGACTGGAGCGCGCTCTCAAGGGTTATTCGGCCACGGGTGAGGAGTCGGAGTGATGCGTTCGCTAGCGAGTCTCAGCAGTTTTTCGGCCATTCTGGCCGCGGCGTGGCTCAGCGCTTGCGGCGGCAACATCGCGCAGGGCGTCGGCGCCCCGTTTTCGGAAACCTGGCAAAACGATCAGGGTAAATCGATCGCCGCGCTGGAAGAGCGCCTGCGCTCGGCCAAAGCACCGCCAACCACGCCGGTGGCGGTCGGCGTCAACAGCACCGGCTTGTTCGGCATGACGCTGCCGGACGGCAAGCGTTGGCAGCACGGCGGCGGCGTCGACACGGTGCCGCTGGTCGCGGGCAACGTCGTGGTCGCCAGCAACGCCGGCACCCTATTCGCTCTCGACGCCAAGAACGGCCACCAGCTTTGGAGCCTGCCGATCGACAACCGTCAGCTGCGCGGCGCCGGTGACGACGGCGAGGTGACCGTGGCCGTCGTGGCCGGTGAGAACCCGGGCAAGAGCCGCTTCGTTGCCGTCACGCGCGCAGGCCAAGTGCTCCGGACCATCGACTCGACGGTGGACCTGGGGTTTCCGGCCGTCAAAGCCGGCATCGGCTTCATTCCGTGGAGCAATCAATACGTCTCGGCCATCGACTTGAAGAGCGGTGACGAGGTGGCGCGGCTGTTGGTGCGCGAGATCGTGACGCAGGCGCGCAACTTCAACGGCGATTTGTGGTTCGGCGAAAAGGGCCTGGTGCGCTTCGACGACAAGATTCGCCTCGCCACCACCAATCAAGCCACGCACGTCGAGCTGCCGGCGCGACAGCTACCCGGCAAGCCAGTGTGGTTGGGCAGCGGCAACCAGCTGTGGCCGGTCAGCAACTCGGCCCGGCTCAAGATCCGCCTGAGCGCGCAGCCGGCCGCGGCGAGCGACGGCGCGCACTTCACCAATCACGCCTATTTGGCCAGCTATTTCCGCGTGGTGCTGGGTCTGTCGGACCAAGACGGCAGCCTCCGCTTCGTCAAATCGCTGAGCGGAGATGCGCTGGGCCTGAGCGCCGGGCAGCACGGCTTCGCCGTGTGCGACGCCAGCGGCAAGGTGTCTCTGCTGTCCGAGAACGGCGGCGACGCGGGCAGCGCCGATCTGGGCGCGCGCTTGACGGCTTGCGCGCTCGACGTCAGCGCCATGAGCCTGGAGCCGGCGAAAGCGCCGCCGGCGTTGGCCGAGCAAATTGGCCAAGCTTTGAGCGAGCTGTCGCCGGACATGGCCGTCGCGCAGAAGCTGCTCGTCGACGAGCTGACGAAACAAGACGACCCCATCGTCACGAAGATTCTGATCGACTTGACCAGCAGCGCCAAAATTCCGCCCGACCTCCGGCTGGCCGCGCGCAAGCTGATCGCCACGCGCCGCACCGGCAAGCAGTACATGTTGGCGGCGCTGGAACGTCACTACGACTACGTTTCGGACGTGCTGTTGCCCCCGCCGCTCGGACCGCTCGCCGACGCGCTGGCGGCCATGAACGAAGTCAGCGCGACTCCGCTGCTCGCGCGCCACCTCAACGACCCCGCCAACGAGATGGCCGACGTCGAACGCGCCGCGGTCGCGCTCGGCAAGCTGGCAACCCCCGCCGAATACGAAGACCTGCGCACGTTCTTCGCCCTCTACCGCGCCACCGCCGACGAGCCGTCATTGGTGAACGCGGTCGTGGCCATCGGCGGCGCGCTCTTGCGCATCGGCGGCGCTCCCGGCAAGACGGTGGTGGAGCGCGCAGCCCAAGATCCGCTGACTCAGGCCGACGTGAAGCGCGGCCTGACCGCGTTGCTGGTGCAACAAACCGAGGCTCCCGGCGCACCAAAAACCACGAACGTTGCGCAAACGGCGCAGCACCCTTAAGGTCTTGTCTGCTGGATGAGCTTCGAGCTGATTCGTAAACGGCTGGTCGAGGGCCGCCCGCTGGTATTGGATTCAGATACCGGAGCATCCTTCCGAGCACGTGGCGTGTTGCTCGACTCACCCGGCGCGTTGGGTCAGCTGATGCGCGAGCGCCCCAGCGAAGTCGCGGCTCACTACCTGGCCGAGATCGACAGCCGCGTCGACGTGTTGTGCGCGCTCACGGCCGACACCACGCCGCGCGCGCTGTCGGAAGTGGGCATGGAGCATCGCGCCGCGCAGCTCACCGGTCGCGCCGTAGAGCTAGCCCTGGAAGCCACCGAAGACTGCGGCCGACCCGTCGCGGTCGCGGGCGTGCTCGGCTCGGACATGGTCAGTCCCATGGCGGCCGATCGCTTGCACGAGGAGCTGACGGAGCACGCCGCGCGGCTCGGCGCCGCCGGCTGCGAGCTGCTGCTGGCGCGCGGTCAGGGCTCGCGGCTGGGGTTGATGGCGGCGGTGGTCGCGGCTTCGCGCACCGAGCTGCCGACCTGGGCGGTCGTGGAATGTGGCCCCGCCGGCGACAGCGCCACGGGTCGCGATCCGCACGAGCTGGTCGAGGCGTTGGCCGAGGCTGGCGCCAGCACGCTTTTGTTCGAGGTCCCCCACATCGAAGTGGGCCTCCGGGAGCTGGAGCGCTTCCGCAATGCGCTCGAGACGCACGGCATATTCCCGGGCGTGCTCTTGGCCGCCAGCGAGAGCGCGGTCCGCGGTTTCGACGATCCGCTGTCCGATCCGGAGCATTGGGTCGAACGTGCGCTCGATTTGAGCCTGGGCGGCGCGCGCGTCATCGGGGGCGGCGCCGGGACCACGGAGGCCCATACCCGCGCATTAGCCCTAGCTCTTGGGTCACTTCACCCCTCCGTGCCCGCCCGCCGGTCGGATACCGAGCTCGATCGCGACCCCGGCAACTGGTAACCGGGCCCGTTCGGCTCTATTACCCCCGTGCTCATGGCCGCGAACCTAGATACGACGCCGAACGACCGCCCAATCCAAAGCTTGGACGAGCTCGACGCGGTTTTTCGCGCGGCGGAAAAACCCGCTGACAAATTCCGCATCGGCGCCGAAGCCGAAAAATTCGCCATCAAGGCCGACGGCGCGCCGCTCCAATACGAAGGCGCCGACGGCGTCGTCGGCATCTTCGACGCCTTGTCCGAGTACGGCTGGGAGCCGGAGCGCGAGTCGCCCGACGGCCCAGTCATCTCGCTGCGGCGCGGCGGAGCCAGCATCACGCTCGAGCCCGGCTCGCAGCTGGAGCTCTCGGGCGCGGCTTTGCCCGATCTGCACCAGGTCGAGGCGGAGTTCTACAATCACCTACGCGAGCTCAGCCCGATTTCGAAGAAGCTGGGCCTGACTTGGCTGGGCGTTGGCTTCCAGCCGCTCGCCCCGCAGTCAGCTCTCTCGTGGGTGCCCAAGCAACGCTACGCCATCATGCGCGAGTACCTGCCGACCAAGGGCCACGCCGCGCACGACATGATGCGCCGCACCGCCACCGTGCAGGCCAACTACGATTTCGCCAACGAAGCCGACGCGATGAAAAAGCTGACGTTGGCGCTGAAGCTGTCACCCATCATTCACGCCATGCTCGCCAACTCGCCCTTCAAAGAGGGCAAGCTCGCCGGCACCAAGAGCGTGCGCGGTGAAGTGTGGCTGAACATGGATCCGTCGCGCTCCGGCCTGATTCCGAAGCTGTGGTCACCAGGTAAAAAGACCTACCGCGACTACGTCGAGTGGGCGCTCGACGCGGGAATGTTCTTGTTCAAGCGCGACAACAAGGTGGTCGCCAATACTGGGCAAACCTTCCGCGCTTTCATGAAGGACGGCTTCGAAGGGCACAAGGCGACGCTCGGCGACTGGAAACTGCATTTACAGACGCTATTTCCCGAGGCGCGCCTCAAAAATACGCTCGAAGTGCGCGGCTGTGATTCGTTGCCGGCACACCTGGCTACCGCCGTTCCGGCGCTGTTCACCGGTATTCTTTACGACACGCGCGCCATGGACCAAGCGATCGACCTGCTGTCGCCGCTCGACTACGCCACGGTCGAGGCGGCTCGTCCGGCGCTGATTCGTCAGGGCCTTACGGCACCGCTCGGCGAAAAAACCGGCGCTCAATGGGCCCAATCCCTGTACGAAATCGCGTCGTCGGGCTTGTCGCGTCGCGGTCGACGCAATGCGCAAAATGAAGACGAGCGGCGCTTCATCAAGCCGCTCGAACGCCTGCTCACCTCCGCCGAAGCGCCCGCCGACGACCTCACGCGCGGGCTTGCCCCCGGCGCCACGCTCTCGCCCGAAGAAGCCATCCAGCGCTGCAAAATCTGAGTCTGCGCTTTCGGCGCCGCTTGACTCGACGCGCCTCGCCTTGCACTTAGGGTGAGGCGATATGGCGATCTCGCAACCGGAGCTGAACGACGGGCCTGCCGCCCCGCTCGAGCCGACGCCGTCGTTTCGCTTCTTTCCAGCCGCGCCGCCGCTCAACCGCTTCGTCGAGTACCTGTACTGCAGCGACGTGCCGCGAGAGTTCCTGTCCCTCGTCGAAGGCATGCGCCTGCCGGAGGTTCAGGCTCAGCTCGTCTTCGCCATCGAAGACGGCAGCAACTTTCCCGGCGGGCTCTGGCTCGGCAACGGCCTGCGCGCGTGCTTGTTTTTGCAGCCGGCGCATTTGCAGATCATTCCCATCCCGGGGAGCATTCGCTACGCGGTGGGCGCAGCTTTGCGACCCGCCGGCTTGCGTCTGCTGTTGCCGGCCGGCGCCGAGTGCCTGACGGAAGCACCGCTGTTCGCGCTCGACGAGCTGTGGGGTACGGAGGCCCGCGCGCTGCTCGAGCGCATGGTCATCGCAGGCACTCCCGAGCGGCGCCGCGGGCTGCTCGAGCGCTTCTTGCGCGCACGCATGCGGCGCACGGAAGCGCCCAGCCGTTCGTTCACTCACGCATTCGACCTGATTCAAGCCGCCCACGGTGAAATTTCGACCGAGCAGCTGGCGGACGCTTGCGGTTGTTCCAGCCGCACGCTGCGCAAGCTGGCCATGGCCGAAGCCGGACTGGCCCCCAAGCAGTTGGCGCGGGTCGTTCGCATCCGGCGCGCGCTCGAGCTGCTGAGCGACGCCGGCGTTCAGCTCAGCGCCGCCGCCGCCACCAGCGCGTTCTCCGATCACGCACACATGAGCCGCGAATTTCGCGAGCTATTGGGCGAGCCACCGTCGCAGCTCGGTCCCCGCATCCGCTCGCCCGCCATCCCCAGCTTCAACGCTGAGCGGAATCTGATGAGCACCGGTCTGCTGGTCGTGCCGAGAAACCGCGCTTCTTGAGCATTCTTTCCGATTTCTTCAAGACAAGCGTCAGCGGCTCAGGATAGGTGGGGGGCGGTGGAGAGTATCTCCGTGTGGGTTAGCTCGGTGGGGGGAGGGGCGGGGTCTTCGTAGAGCAATAGCTACGCCGACGAGCGGCCCCGAAAGCCGCCCGTCGGTTGCAAGGCTTCGTCTTCCAGCCTCTTCTACCCGCCCGCGCCACCGCCGCCCGCGCCCGCGCCCGCGCCGCCGTCGACGCCCGGCTGGCCCGCGTAGCCGTAGATCTCCCTGGGGTCTTCGTGAATGCGGATCTCGATGTTGAGCTGGCCGTTGAACCACAGCTTGCGCTCGCCCAAGCCGAATTCGTACTCGACCCAGCTCGAGGAGTGCGCGCTCACGTAAACCCACTGGGTGTCGCTCGACAGCAGCGTCGCCTCGACTTCCGTGGCCCCATCCGCGTCGAGCTTTTCCATGTGCCACCCCGGCAAGAGCCGCACGTAGTAGTCGCCGCGCTCGACGCTCAGAGCAATGGACGTCGCGTCCGGATCGTCCTCACTGCTCACGGTGATGTTTTGCGAGCCCGAGCCGCCCTCGCCCCCGGCGGAGTTGGGGTAGTAGTAGTAATTGTAGGCGATCACCTCGAACGTAGCGTTGCGCAGGCGGTAACGGGTTCCGGACGCTCCCTCGGTCAGCAGCGGTAGACGCAACGTACCGCGGCCGGCTTCGACCTCGCCTCCGCCGGCGCCATCGCTTCCGCAGCCGACCATGGCCGCACCAGCCAGCACGGCCAGGCCTGCCACCAATCCCAACCCCATCGCTCTTCGTTTCATTTTCGTCTCGCTCCCGCCGTTGCAGCCCCTTGCTGCATTTGGCGTCGCGCGGCTTTGCAACTCGCACGCCAAGCGGAGGCCTCACGAATTCCCGCTGAAGTCGCCACGAGCGCGGGTGCTTGGCGGCACACTGGCTCAGCCGCCGCCCCCCTCGGCGGCACAATCGGGCACAACCACGCCAACGAACGGGGGCTACTTCACGTCGTACGCTTCGACCACGTCGTCCAAGAAGCGCGGAATCAGCACGCGGCTGCGTTTGCTGTCCCAGCCAATGTCGGCTGGGCCTTTGACGTTTTGGATGATGGGCTCGTAAGCCGTGCCGCCGAGCTTGCCCCGGTAGACGGCGCTGGCGCCCCAGCTGGAGCAGATGAGCGTGTCGCCACCAACGACCAGCAGACCGTCCAGACCGCCGTTCGGCATCTTGATGACGTCGACTTTTTCACCCTTCGGGCCGATGCCGTACACCTCGTTCGAGTTGAGCGTGTTGACCAGCAACCCCTTGGGTCCGAAGGCCAAACCGTTCGGCGCGCCTAGGTCCTTCGACTTGGCCAGCGCCTTGGCTTTGCCCGACTTGTCGATGACCAACACTTGGTCCCCGCCGTTCCACTCGAAGCCCTTTTCGCCGACTTTTGCCCCCGAATCGGAGACGTACACTTTGCCGTCCTCCGCCAGCGCAATGTCGTTGGCGAACGTGGCTCCCGGCAGCGCAATGTCGCCCTTCGGTGCCAGCGTCTTCAAATCGAACTTGCGCACGACGGTGATGTCGGTGACCCACAGCTCTTTGCCGACGATGATCAATCCCTTCGGCGCGTCGAGCTTCACCTTGTTGACGCCACCGGCAATCAGCTTCGGCGTCTTGATAGCGCCGTCGGGCGACAGCTCGGAGATGTAACCGTTGTCGTCCACGCCGTCCGGCTTGCCGTTGATGTTCGACACCAGATAGCGGTCACCGGCGGCGTCGTAGAACACGCTCTCGGGCGTCGCGAACGCGCCCTTGTACGTCACGACGGGCGGCGGCGCGGGTGCGGGCGGCGGCTTCGTTGCCTCTTGCAGCGCGGGTGCCGCAGACGCAGACGGCGCCGCGCTGGGCGCCGGAATCGTGTCGACGGTGACCGGGGCGACCGAAGGCGCTTCACCAGGTTGCGCAACCGGAGTCGGCGCCGGCTTCGCGCAGCCTGCCGCCAACACACACAGCACCACGAGCGACGAACGAACCTGCATGACGAGCTCCTCCTTCAAGGGAGGCGGAGCTTAACCCCCAAGCCGCAGAACCGGGAAGCGCGGACCGGCTAGATGCGCGGGGGCCGCGGCGACGGCGGAAAAAGAGGCCGTTCGGCCTCCACGCCGGTCGGCGCTTCGCTGTCGCACCACACCTGTTCTTCGTCCGGTTTCTTGAGCGCACGCGCCGCCAGTCGAGCGGCCAGGGCGGAGCGCTCGAACGCGGGCTGGGTCGGGAGCTCCGAGCCGAAGCTCAGCTCCAAGGGTTTGATCGTCGGCTTCGTCACGTTCCTTTCAACGGCGCCGCACGCCTGCAGTTTAGCGCCCCTGCAACGCGCCGAGACGACTCGCCATTTCATGACGCGTCTCGCATCGAGACCAAAGAGAAAGCAACACTGAGGCAGAACGGCTACGCTGCGAGTCGTGACGAGAATTCGGGTTTGGGTTGGATTGGGGCTGAGCTGGGTACTGTCGGCGTGCTCGGGCGACGACCACTCACCACCGCTTCCGGCGGCGCAGCCGTTGCCGGAATGTCCAGCCGCCAACTATGCGACGTGCGACGTGCGAAAGGCCCCGTGCCAGGAGCAATTGCTGGCGCTCGCGGGCTGCGTCTACGGCGTGCAAACGACGCCGCAAGTGCCGGTGCGGGTGGTGACGGAGCCGGAGCTCATCGACGACTTGAACGCCAAGCCCGCAGACGAAGCGATGGACGAGGCCAGCGCGGACGACACGGCTGACCTGCTCCACATCGAGCGCACCTTCGTTGATTTGAAGCTGTTGGCCCCCGGCGCGCTCACCGAAGGCGGCGGCTCCACCGCGCAGATTGTCGATAACGTCGACGGAGTTTACCAAGACGCCGAGCGGGGCATCGCCCTGGTCGATCGCGGAGTACCCAAAAACACGGCCGAAGCCGACGCGCTCTTGGTGCACGAGTTCGTGCACGCCATCCAAGATGCACAGATCGGTCTGGACGCTTGGCGCATGCAGTATCCGCCCAGCATCGACACCGTGCTGGCATTGCGGACAGTGAGCGAAGGTCAAGCTACCTACGCTCAGTTCCGCACCCTGCTGGCGATGAGCGGGCGCGACGTGACGCGCATCGACTGGCCCCGCACGCTCGGCAGCTTCCGCGACGAGGTGCTCGGCGATGCATTCACCGCTGAGTCACCGTACTTGGCGAGCGTGACCACGTTCCCGTACGCGTATGGCGCGCTCTCGGCGTATGCGGCCTGGGGCGATCACCAGGCCCAATTCGACGCGCCGCCGCAAACCACGCTCGAAGTGCTGAGCCTCGACGCCGGTCAGGCGGTCGTGCCCCCGCAACCGCTCGAGGTCGACGCACCGACGCCGGGCGCCGACTACCGCTTCGTCGACGGCGACACGCTCGGCGCGTTTCAGCTCGAGCTCAGCGCCCGAAAGCTCGGCGCCGACGAAACCGATGCGTTGGACCTTGCCCTCGCGTGGCGCGGCGACGCGCTGTGGATCTACGCCGGCCCCAACGACAAAACGGTCTGGCTATGGATGGTCGAGCTCGCCGGCTCACAATACGCCCACGCCCTGGCCGCGCTCGCGCCCGGCGCTCCGGGATTCGAAGCGACCGCCAGCGGCAAGCGCGTCGTGTTGGTCGGTGGCGACGAGCGCCCCGATTGGGTCGTCGACGCCAGCCTTCCCTTCCTGATGAGCGAGCCCGCGCCGTAGCGCCGCGCGCTCACCCCGCGACCAACGCGCTCAGGCCGCGACCAAACGGATCTTTTCGGCCTGTCCGGCGCGATAAAACCGCCGCAGCGTCGCGTGCGTGCTGCCGGGACCGCCGCTGATCAGCCGTCGCACGAAGCGCGCGGCGAGATCGTTCGCGGTGCGGTAGCGATCGCCCAGCTCGGTGCCGGCGGCGTGTAAAAAGCGCACGCGCTCGTACAGCCGCGAGTGCACCTCGAAGGCTTCGCCGCGATCGAACGGCAGCTGCTCGAGCACCAGCAGCACGAACTTGTCGACCTCGGCTTGCAGCTCCAGCTCCAGCTGCGTCGACGGCAACTCTTGGCGCGCGCGATTGGCCACGTAGACGAAATGACTGACGCCTTCGGCCAGCTGCAGCCAATCGTCGTTCTCGTTGGCGGCCGTGCCCGGCACGACCAGCGCCATCTCCAGCTCGCCCTCGCTTTCGCGAAGCAACAACGCTTCGCGCGCAGAGTCGTCGACGGCGTGGCGCACGAAGCCACGCACGTCGGGCGTCTCTTCCAAGTGATAGAACCGCTCCAGCCGGCGCTGCAGGCGGCGCAGCAGCTCGGGCCGCGACCCGAGCGAGAGCGGGACGGTCATGGGCTCGGTCAGTGCAAGCCTCCGGCGCCGCGCACGGGCAAGACCCCGCGCTCCAATAGCTCACTGCTCAACGCTTCGTTCCCGGTCTTCAGCCAACGCTCGTACAGCTTGAGCACGCCGACGCTGGACGGCGCCGCCGCCAGCTGCAGCTTTTCGGCCACCGCGTTCAGCAAATCCGCAAAACGCTCGAAATTGGCGGCCAGCTCGAAGAACAAGTCCGGTGCGCCGTCGCCCGAAGCGCCACGCAGCATTTTGCCCGCGCTGTCGTAGGCGCGCGCGCCCAGCGAAGTGACGTAACGCACCTCCACGCCGCGCGTTTCCAGGTGCGGCGCGAAGAAGCCGCTCACGTACAAGACGCCGTCGCCCAGCACGCGCAGCCGCTCGAAGCGCTCCTGCCCTGGCGCATGCAGCGCCTCGTCGAGCAGCAACGTCAACGGCCGTTCCAGCGCTTCGTTGCAACGCGCATCGGGCCGCGCGTAGTCGGTGAGCAGCGACACCAAGTAGTATTCGGCAGCTTCGGTCGCTTCGACGTGCTTCTTCCGCATCGCGTCATCGACCACATCGTGAAAGAAGGTTTCCAGGTTCGCCGTGAGATCCAAAGTGGGGCGCATACCTTCACTCATGCAACTATCCTTCCATCGGGTGACGTTTCCGAGCGGTAGCGAAAAAGTGTCGCGTGCGAACGCGAACGCGAACGCGGACGCGCAAAGGTCAACGCGAACGCGTGAAGGGGAATGGGTGACGCGCAATGGGCGACGCGTGGTGCGAGCGCGTCGTCGGGTGTGCGCGTCCCGCTCAACCCTCTCCACGTTCCGCGTACGGCATCCCCCCTCCGCGTTGAGCGTTGCGCGTTCCCGTCCGCATTCCCCCGCTCTTCCTCTCGCCCTCCGCCGACACCTCGACGCTCAATGGCTTCGAGTCTCCAGCGTCGTGGCGTCCGTGTTCGCGTGCCTCAAGCGTAGCTGGCCGGCGGCCACCGGGCCTAGACGTCTGTCCAGCTACTCTGCGGATTTTCAGCAGTCTCGGCAGTCGGCTGCCAGCCCGAAACCTTGGCGAAGCACGTCACGGTTGGAGGCTTACTAGCCGGATCTGCATGGGTTCCTGACTCCGCACCGTCGTGCCCTTGACACCCCTCGCGGCGTGCTTAGTCTGCCGGCTCGCGAGTTGTTAGCACTCTCGGCCGTTGAGTGCTAAAGCCCGGAACCCTAAAAGTTACCGCGGGTTAGCCCCGCGATAACCCCAGACAACCCTCGAGGGATAGACACATGGCAACGAAAATCCGACCCCTGCAGGACCGCCTGATCGTCAAGCGCGTCAAAGAAGAAGAGAAGACCAAAGGCGGGATCATCATCCCGGACTCCGCCAAAGAGAAGCCGGTGGAGGGCGAAGTCATCGCCGTCGGTAACGGCAAGGTTCAAGAGGACGGCACCGTGCGCAAGCTGGATGTCAAAGCCGGCGACCGCATCCTGTTCGGCAAGTACTCGGGCACCGAGGTCAAGCTGGACGGCGAAGAGCACCTGATTTTGCGCGAGGACGACGTCCTCGGTGTCATCGAGAAGTGAGCTGAGGAGAAAACAGAACTATGTCCGCTAAAGAAATCGTTTACGAAGAGTCCGCACGTACCCTCATCCTCAACGGCGTCAACGCGCTCGCGAATGCCGTCAAAGTCACGCTCGGTCCCAAGGGCCGCAACGTCGTGATCGAGAAGTCCTTCGGCGCTCCGACCGTCACCAAAGACGGCGTGACGGTTGCCAAGGAAATCGAGCTCGAGAACAAGTTCGAGAACATGGGCGCACAGATGGTGCGTGAAGTTGCCTCGAAGACCAGCGACATCGCTGGCGACGGCACCACGACCGCCACCGTGCTCGCTCAAGCAATCTTCCGCGAGGGCAGCAAGCTCGTCTCCGCCGGCCACAACCCGATGGAGATCAAGCGCGGTATCGACAAAGCCGTGACCGCCATCACGGAAGAGCTGAAGAAGATGGCGAAGTCGACCAAGGATCCGAACGAGATCGCCCAGGTCGGCACGGTCAGCGCGAACGGCGATGCCACCATCGGCAAGCTGCTCAGCGAGGCCATGGAAAAGGTCGGCAAAGAAGGCGTCATCACCGTCGAAGAGGCGAAGAGCGCCGAGACGACGCTGGACGTCGTCGAAGGTATGCAGTTCGACCGCGGCTACCTGTCGCCGTACTTCGTGACGGACCCCGAGCGCATGGAAGCGTCGCTCGAGGACGCGTACGTGCTGCTCAGCGAGAAGAAGATCGCCAACATGAAGGACCTGCTCCCGGTCCTCGAGGCGATTGCCCGCTCGCAGAAGCCGCTCTTGATCATCGCCGAGGACATCGAGGGCGAAGCCCTGGCGACCCTCGTCGTGAACAAGCTCCGTGGCACGCTGAACTGCGCCGCCGTCAAGGCGCCCGGTTTCGGCGATCGCCGCAAGGAGATGCTCAAGGACATCGCCATCCTCACGGGCGGCCAGGTCATCGCCGAGGAGCTCGGCCTCAAGCTCGAGAACGTGACCATCACGGATCTCGGCCAGGTCAAGCGCGTCAAGATCGACAAGGACAACACCACGTTGGTCGACGGCGCCGGCGCCAAGGACAAGATCAAGGGTCGTCAGGCCGAGATCCGCACCCAGATCGAGAACACCAGCAGCGACTACGACCGTGAGAAGCTCCAAGAGCGCCTCGCCAAGTTGGTCGGCGGCGTTGCGGTGATCAAGGTCGGCGCGGCCACCGAGGTCGAGATGAAAGAGAAGAAGGCGCGCGTCGAAGACGCCCTTCACGCCACCCGCGCGGCGGTCGAGGAAGGCATCGTCCCCGGCGGCGGCGTCGCTCTCATCCGCGCTCAGAAGGCGCTCGACGGCCTCAAGGTCGACCCCGACCAAGAGTTCGGCGTTCGCATCATCCGTCGCTCGGTCGAGGAGCCCCTCCGTCAAATCGTCGCCAACGCTGGCGAAGAGGGTTCGATCATCGTGCAGAAGGTCAAGGAAGGAACCGGCAACTTCGGTTTCAACGCCGCGACCTCCAAGTACGAGGACCTCGTCGCTGCCGGCGTCATCGACCCGGTCAAGGTCGTGCGCTCTGCTCTGCAGAACGCCGCGTCGGTTGCCAGCTTGATGCTGACCACCGAGGCGCTCATCGCCGACAAGCCCAAGGAAGAAAAGGGCGGCGGCGGCGGCGGTGGCGGTCACTCGCACGGCGGCGGCATGGGCGGCGGCGACTTCTGAGTCACGCCGCATCGGCTAAGCTGATGCGATAACGAGAGGCGCTTTCCGGAAACGGAGAGCGCCTTTCGGCTTTTTGTGCTGCTGAGACGCGGCTTGATTGCAGAAGCTGCTGGGGCGGAGACGGGTGCAGATGGACGGCTCGCGGCGTGAGGCGGAGGGGAACGCGGACGCTCAACGCGGACGGGGGATGCGGGACGCAGGATGCGGGATGCGGGATGCGGGAATGCGCGGCGTCGACGCCGAAGGCCTTTTCGTCGCGCGTTTCGGGCTTACACATGTAAGGAATTTTCCTGAATGATTTCGCGGGGCGTTCGTGCGCGGCGACGATCCTCCAATCTGTAACTATTCTCGCAGCGCAGGTTGCACTCGCGCCACGGCAGCCGCGACGTTGCGCAAAACCAGCGCTGCGTCCACGCGCACGACGCGGTAGCCGAGTCGGCGCAGCTTCTCATCCCTGCCGCGATCAGCCGCGCGACTCCCGCGGTGCACGCCACCGTCAACCTCCACCAGCTATCAAGCGCCATCTCGTTCCGCTTTCGCACGGGTGAACGCGAGCCCGCTTGCGGGGGAGCTGGAACGAGGTTGGCCGACCTTGGCACACCCAGATCGCGATCGACAAGGAAGACCGGAGTGAAGTAACTCGGCGAGGCCGAGCGCACGCCTTGCCTCAGGTCAGGGCGAGTCGGGGCGACGTCTCCCCAAGGCAAGACGAAGAACAAGAACCAGCCGCGGCCGAGCGTAGCCATCCAAGGCGCAGGCACCGTGACAGCGCCCCACCGTACGGAAACGTGAATCACCCGCGCTGGCGCGGTGCGTGCGCCCTCTCGCGGAGCTCGGCCGCCCGCCGAGCGCTGGAGGTCAGCGCGGAACGTTCACGCCAGGTGACTGACGACTCTCGTCCGTGTGGCTTCTGCTTGAGCCACTTCGGTGCGAGAGGCCCAATGACGACCACCCCCACCTGGCCGCGCAGGCGGCCGCGCGGAGCCCGCGCGCAGGCGAAGCCGAGCACGGAGCGAGCACGGCGCCGAGCACCAGGTTTGGGGGTGGTGGGCGCACCCGCAGGCCCGAAGGGCCGAGGACGGCGACCGGCGGGGGCATCGAGGTTCTGAGTCACGCCGCATCGGCTAAGCTGATGCGATAACGAGAGGCGCTTTCCGGAAACGGAGAGCGCCTTTCGGCTTTTTGTGCTGCCGCGAACGCAGCTTGATTGCAGAAGCTGCTGGGGCGGAGACGGGTGCAGGTCGGCGGCTCATCGGAGGGGAACGCGGACGCCCAACGCGGATGGGGTACGCGGTTACGCGGAAGGCGAGACGCGGGACGCGAGATGAGGGCGAGACGAGCGGTGTTGGAGGCCGAGCGCGAGACGGACGGATGGTCTTGCCTGGCATTCCCATTTTGCCTGCTCGTGCGCGCCGCCTCCAGGCCGCGGCCGGCGCGGAGCGCCGGTGACCGCTTGCTGGCGCGCGCGGGCAGCCTGGACCCGGCGCGCACGAGCACGCGGGGCGGTGGGCAGGCGTGCAGGTTTCGCACGCTGGGAAGGGTCACCATGTTGCGCATTTATCCCGTCATCTTGGAGGTGCTCAGGCAGTTGCGGCCCGTGTTGCGGCGGATTGAGCTGCGGGACAAAGATTTGGCGCGGCAGCTGCGGCGCGGCAGCGTCTCCATCGCGCTCAACGTCGCGGAGGGCATGCACAGCCGGGGCGGCAACCGCGCCGCGCGGTACCACACGGCGCTGGGGTCGGCGCAGGAGACGCTCGCGTGTTTGGAGGCTGCGGAGGCGTGCGGTTACGTGGCGGCGGTGGATGCCGCATTGGTGCAGCAGTTGCGGCGCGTCGTGGGGACGTTGGTGAAGTTGGTCGCGGCGTAGGCGTGGGTCGGCTCTGGGGTGCCTCACCCGCTACACGTGCGCACAGAGAACGGTGGAACATCACGGAGGCTGCGGTGTCCAGAGGGCATGAAGGCGTTGTGGTCGAGCCTGCTCCTGCTTGGGGTCGCGGGGTGTTGGCATGGGGTGGCTGAGCGAGCACAACCGGTTGTGGTGGAGCACGGGTCGCTCCCCGCGACACCTGATGCTTCAGCGACGACAGAGACACGGGTGCGCGAGCCCGAGCGCAACGTGCCAGCGGAGCCGTTCTCGGCTTCGTGGCAGTCTGAGGCACGGGATGAGCCCGCGAGCAAGCCGCAACGAGAGGCTTGGGTGGACGCTGACGCTTGTCCGGAGCCGCTCGCAATGGGCGGTTCCGCGGGGTTCGAGCCCTACAACGAGTTCGTCGACAAGGCATTGGGTTTGTCCGCGAGCTCTGAACAACTGGTGGTCCTTCGCATCGCGCCGTCGTTCTCGCCGACGCGCGTGCTCAGTGTCGTGCGCCGACCTGGTGGGGTTTACCTACTTCGCTCGACGCGACTCACGACGAGCGTTTGGGCGCAGATGATGGCTGCGATGCGCGATTTGCAAGGATCTTCGATCAGTCTTGATGAACGCTCGCAGGCCGAACGCTTGCGCGAGTCGGGACTTCGAAGGTGGTTCAAGAGCACACGATTGCTCCCAGCATCGCAAAGCTGCTGGTGGAGCTGTGGCGCTCCTTGCTGGCACGAGCACAAGTCGTCGAAGAAGTCGGCATCACAACCGGCAAGGCCGACGGCACCTACTACGACCTCTGGTATCACGGTGTGGGAGCTCGCACGCATTCTCCAGCTAGCGGGTCGGTGTTGGGCGACGTCGTCCTCGCCACCGAACATCTCGAACGAGTGGTCGGCGGCACATCGGCCGACGTGACCGCCGAGCTGGAAGTGGCGCGCGACCTCCTGCAAACGTCGCTCGAGCGATCTCGCAAAAAAGAGTCGTGCCTGCGGCGCCATGTTGATCCGTAGGCGCAGGCACCGTGACACCGCCCACCGGATGCCGACGTGAATCACCCGCGCTGGCGCCTTGGAAGCGTGCGGGGGACCATCAAAGACGGAGGCGCGCAGATTTCGCGCAACAGGGCCATGGCGCGACCGACTGATCTGGGACCCAAGACCTGTTACGATGGCTTTCACATGCTCGCGCTGAGGGTGCAGGTCAGAGACGGCCGTCTGAAGATAGACGAACCGACTGATTTGCCGGAGGGCGCGGAGGTGGAAGTCGTTGTCATTGACGACGACCTCAGCGCGGAAGAGCGCGCGGAGCTGCACGCTTCGCTAGATCGCGCGCTCGACGATGCTGACGGTGGCCGCGGTGTGGATGCTTGGGAATTTCTCCAGCACCACCGGGCGCGCCGTGCAAATTCGCCTACTTGAAGAGGCACAGCGACGATTCGAGGCAGAAGACGCTTGGTGGCGAGCGAATCGGGACGCCAAAAACCTGTTCACGCTCGAATTCGCGGCCGCGCTCTCGAGGCTCAGCGTTCAGCCTGAGGCGGGGCAGCACTACCGGCTATGCCGCGGCCGCCTCATCCAGCGCTTGTTGCTGGGCAAGACGCGTTGTCACGCTTACTACTGCTTCGATCGCGAGCGTGACCTCGTGGAGGTGCACACCATTTGGGGTGCGGACGCGAGGGTGTAACGCTCAACGCGGACGGGCTACGTGGAGACGCGAGAAGCGGAACGCGTGGGAGGTGGGACAGCAGGGACAAAGACTGCAATGCCGAAAAGGCGCTTTCCGGAACGGAGAGCGCCTTTCAGGTTCTTGTGCGGCCGCGCTAGCCGTTGAGAACGACCATAGACGTCGTGAGCACGGCGTTTGCCGAAGCTCACGGCGAGAGTCGGTGCTTGAAGTCGACGAGGGATTGCTTGAGGTCCTTGGCCAACTGCGCGGTTGCTCCCATCACGCTCCCGCCGTCGGAGGCGACTTTGTGCTCCAAGCTTGCCAATTGAGTCTCGAGCTCCTGCCATTTGTCCTTGGCGTCCAGCTGCGCCAAATGCAGGCGCACGCGGATCTCATCGCGAAGCTGAGTCAGAGAGCTGACGTCAACGTGCTCTTGTTGAATTTCTTCCATGCGGGGGCCAAAGCAAGTTCCACACCAAGTTTTGCCAACGAGAAAAGCGGGTTTTCCGGCGCCCAACGCCGAGGTTGAGGGCCATTTGGCGACGGCGTAGGAATCCGCGACGTTCGCACTTCAGCGATGTCGTGCGGGGCGTGCGCGGGCCTACCAGCGCTCAGCGCCGAGCTGTTCGCCCTGGTCGGTCGGCGTGGCGCTCGGAGACTTGCTTCGATTTGGTCGGCGGCTTGCTCGGGGCTTTGGCGACGCGGGGCTTTCGCAGGGTTGTTCGGGGGGCTTCGCCGGGGCCGGCGTAGTCGACCCATTGGATGGGGCAGGACCGGACGTCGAGGTGCACGAAGGACGAATTCGGGTAGTAGCCCACGCCGACGTCCTCGAGCAGCAAGAGATACTGACGGAGGACGGCGTTGGGCACGCCGGGAATACTGAAGTCGACGGCTTCGCTGCGCGGGTGGCGCGAGTCGCTGTAGAACGAGCGTTTGCGGAAGCCGCTGACGACGCGCACGGGGCGGCCGCCAAACGTGTCGCTCACACGCACCAGCAACCGCAGCAAGCGCTCGGAGATCGGCGGACGCTCGCCCTTGGCGCCGAGCAGCGCTGAAATCGCGCGGCGCGCGTCCGGCAGCACGCGGCCGTCGGCCAATACACGGCCCTCAAAACGTGACGTGTACGTGTAGAGATGCAGTGAGCCGGGCTGCTGCGGCGAACGGGCGTAGCGCAGCCAATCGTCACCGCCGCCCGGGCGCAAGTGCACGGGGACGACCAACCGCTGCCCCGTCTTGATTGCGGTCTCCGAGTCGAGCCCGTTGGCCGCCGCGAGCACCCGCACTGAGGTTCCGTAACGAGCCGCAATGCTACCAAGAGATTCGCCGCGCGCGACGGTGTGAGTGTGCACGGTGGCGCGTTGGGCCTCGGGGCGCTCGACCGGACAAGCCCCGTCATTTCGAGGGCTACGCTCGACGTCTTGATGACTCGCCCGCATCGGAGGAAGCGCGTAGGCGGAGCTGACCAGCAACGCGCTGGCCAGTAGTGGCAGAGTGTGGAGCAGGAACCGCATCGCCCCCCGAGCGCTCCCACATTATCCGTAAGATGGGCAAGTCTTCGGGCTTTTGGGGGCTGCCGAGAATGCAGCTTGATTGCAGAAGCTGCTGGGGCGGACGCGGGTGCAAGTGTGGGCGGCTCGCTGGGTGAGGCGGAGGGGAACGCGAACGCCCAAAGCGGAGGGGGTACGCGGACCGCAGCACGCGGGAGGCGAGACGCAGGACGCCGCAGGCCTTTTCGTCGCGCATTTCGGGCTTACTAAGGTAAGGAAATTTCCTGAATCATTTCGCGGGGCGTTCGCCCGCTGCGGCGATCCTCCAATCTGTAACTATTCGCGCAGCGCACTTTCGACGCGCGCCATTGCAGCCGCAAAATCGTTCGATGCCAGCGCCGGGTTACGAAGGTCACCGGTCACCCGGACGCTTGCGAGGCTGACGTGGCCGCAACTCTCTGCGAACAATTCGTGCTGCCCGCTGGTCTGCCCTTGCCAGCGAGTTGCCGAAGCAACTTTCAATGAGCTCGTTCGGTCGGGACGAAAAGACGCCCACCCCCACCTCGCCGCGCAGGCGGCCGCGCGCAAGCACGCGCGCAGGCGAAGCCGAGCACGAGCGAGCACGGGGCCGAGCAAGAGGTTTGGGGGTGGTGGGCGCACCCGCAGGCACGAAGGGCCGAGGACGGCGACCGGCGGGGGCATCATCAGATTGCAGAACCTGCTGGGGCGGAGACGGGTGCAGGTGGGCGGCTCGCTGGGTGAGGCGGAGGGATGCAAAATGTGAACTTCATCACGCAACTGCGCGCCGATTCGGGCCGAAAGAGTGTCGATGTCGTCTGCGCCGCCGCTCGCCTCCATTCCCGTGGAGGACGCGATCTTGGTTATTCGCGGTCAGAAAGTGCTCTTGGATGCCGATTTGGCGCGGATGTACGGGGTGACGGTTAAGGCGCTCAACCAGGCGGTAAAGCGGAATCTGACTCGTTTTCCAGCGGACTTCATGTTCGAGCTGACAGCTGACGAAGTCTCCCACTGGGGTGGCCGTCGCTACCCGCCGCGAGCCTTTACCGAGCAGGGGGTGGCGATGCTGTCTAGCGTCTTGCGCGGCGAGCGTGCGGCGCTCGTCAACGTCGAGATCTCGGCGCCGCAGTCGCGAGCGAGCTCGCGCGCCACGGCCAGCGCCGCTGCGGAGAAATCGAGCCCGGTCACCTTCGCCCCCAGCCGCGCCAAAGACAGCGTGTCCGTACCGATGTGACACTGCAGGTGCAATAGCTCCAGGCCACGCACGTCACCGAGGCGCGGCCGGTCGAAGCTCACGACTTCCGACAGCCAGCCGGAATCCGCGCGAAACTTCTCGAGCCCGTAGCCCCGCGCATGAAACGGCACCCGACTATCCCAATTGGCGCGATTGACCTCGACGTAGCTCTCTCCCATGGCGAGACCATGCCTCCTTTGCTTCGAGCGCGCCTACTTTGTGCCACCCGAGCAGGGGGGCCGCAGGGCGCGCACTCGCCGTACCGGCGGCCGCGCGCAAGCTCGCGCGCAGGCGAAACCGAGCACGTGCCGCACGTCAACGCACGGCGCGGGGGCAGCTTATCGGTGACGACGACGGCGGGCGGCGCCGATCAGCGCGAGGCCGATCGCTAGTGCGACCGTGCCGCGGCCGCTGTTGTTCGCGGTGTTGGTGCCGAGGGTGCAGACGCAGCCTATCGAATCATCGGGCTTGTCCCCACCTGTGACGTCGACGCTACTGCTGCCACTCGTCGCAGATTGCCCAGCGGTCGCCGTGGCGCCACCCAGGCCCAAGCCTTGGCCGCCAGCCTGAACGCTGCTGCCAGCGCTGCCGGGGGCTCCGCCGATGCCGCCGCTCGCCGAGCCGCCGAGCGGGCCGCCGCTGTTTCCAGCGGACGTGCCACCTTGGCCGCCAAGCCCGGCCGCACCGCCGCGGCCGCCTGCTCCGCCACCGCTGGCGCCGCCGCTGCTGGCGCCGCCGCCGCTGGCGCCGCCGGCGCCTCCTCCGCCGCTGCCGCCACATTTCGCGATCTGGGGATCGACGGCGGCGTCGACGGCCGCCTGACTGTCGAGCCCCAGGAAGGGCAGCACGAAATTTCCTTGGAAGAGCGCATCGGACGGCCCGTGATCGCCGCCGACAGACGTCAACACGTCAAAGGCCACGTAGCCGCACGAGTCCTCCCACTCTTGGCGTTTGGCTTGGTGGGTGCCAAGTGTCAGACCGACGTCGAGCTTCGTCGTCGGGTCGGTGCTCAGAGCGAGAACGTTCGTCCACTCCTTGATGGCTTCAGCTTGGTTCTTGTAGGTGATGGTTGCGTCTGCGTCGCCGTGCACTAGCTGCAGGCGTGGGCGATGGCCCGTGAACCCGGGGAACATGGCGCGGACGCGGTCACCCCACTGCATGGCGGTTTGAGCTGGTAAGCCGCACAGGCCCGAGCCGTCGAACACGTTCGAGCAACCGGCTGGCACACCGGCGAACGCGGCGCCGGCTTTGAAAATGTCCGGGTAAACGGCCATCAATAGCTGCGTCATCATGCCGCCCGACGAATCCCCGGTGGAGTAAACGCGGTTCGCGTTCGCGTGGTACTGCGTGATCGCGTACTTCACCATCTGGGCGATGGCGTGAGTGTCTCCACCTCCGTCGTGCGTCTGAGTCTTCTTCGAGGAGACGTCCCAGCACCCGCCGGAGTGCGTTTGAGCCGGCAGGATCATGATGAAGCCGTACTTGTCGGCCGCGGCCTTGATGTCCTTGGCTTGGCCAAAAACAGCCGAGGCGCTTCCGCCGCAGTAGTGGATGACAGTAACCAAGGGAGGGCTCGCCGCCAGCTTATCCGGAACGTAGATGGACATCGTCACGTCGGACGGCAGGCTCACCCCGCCGTTCCACCCGTTGACCGTGGTGAGCTGGGCCGCGTGGGCGGGGACCGAGATGAGCAAGCCCAAGCTGGCGACCAAGGGGAGGCACGCACTACGACAATTTGAACTCATGTTTCAGGTCCCGGACGTTGACTTCGTAAGCAGGTTGACTTCGAAAGCGCGGGGTTGGCGGCGTTCTCGCCAGGAGCAGTTAGTGTCGCGAAGCGCACCTTTGGGCAACCGCTTGACCTATGATTTGTACCCTAAAAACGGCCGCCACGCCGGAGCGAGACGACACTTCTAGTGGGCGCGAACTTCTACCAGGTCAGCGGCACCAGATTGCGACACCCCGCGCGGCACGGCGCCGAGCATTGGTGGTAGCGGGCGCACATGCGGGCCCGAAGGGCCGAGGACGGCGACCGACGTGCGGGGAGCCGGAACGCGAGGCACGAGACGCCAGACGCGACGCTTTTTCGTCGCCCATTTCTGACTTACCCATGTAAGAAAATTTCCTCAATCATTTCCGCCTCCGCTCCTCAACGAGCGAGGTACTCCTGCGGGTAACTATTCCGACGGGTCCGCGCGCACGAACGCGACGGCCGCTTCGATGCTGCGCAGGACGACGTCGCTTCGACTCTCAGGACGGCGCCTGCGCCGACTCAAAGCGAACTCCCAGAACGGGGGCCCGGAAACGAGGCAGTCGTCCCACTCGTCGCGGGGAAGGAATTGTGGGGCTTTAGACGGTTCGGCGGCGTTGGGTACGTTTGCGCGCGCTCGAGCGCGCTGGGCGCGGGGGCTTGGGACGCGCCTTGCGCAGCTTCACGACCATACGCAGGGCGGCGAGGGTCGTCTTCGTGTCGGGGAATTCGCGCGCTAGGTCGTCGGGGAGCAGACGGACGTTGCCGGCAACGCTCGACCACCATCGAACGAGGGCTGCGCGATCCTTGGCGCCAAGCTTGACGATGTAGGGATTCGGGAGGCCGTTCTTTAGTTCGTATCGTTCACGCATCGGCTTCGTAGTCCTCGCGTTCGCGTGGCGTAGCTCGGCGAGCGCTGATGATTCTGATTGTATCGTCTTTCTCCGCGTGCACCGCCAGAAGAATTCGTCCGGCTAGTGAGTGACCCACGAGTAGGAAACGGAGCTCGTGGTCCGAATGGTCCGGATCCTCATACGCACGACTAAGGGGATCGAGTTGCGCGGTGGTGCTCCGAGATTTTTCTACGCAACTGAAGCTGGCGCTGGACGAAGGGAGGGGCGCGCGATCCTGCGGTGGGAGCGCGCAACAAGGGGAAGTGATGATGAATTGGCAAGGGTTGTTGGGGATGGGGTTGACGGTGCTGGTGGCCAGCTCGGGTTGTGCGGTCGATGTGGACGACTCGCGCGCTGGCGGAGACGACGCGCTGGCGGAGACCTCGGATGCGCTCAGGAAAGGAGCGTTGACGGAGCAGGAGGAGGCGGTGGCGCTCAAGGCCATCGACGACATTTGCGGGGACACGTGGTGTGAGGGCGATCACAATTTCAGCTTCGATCGGCTCGAATGCGTGAAGGCGTGCGGCGGCCAAGCCGGTAGCTGCCGTCTGACGTTTCGCGTCTTTTCGTACGATACGGACGTCGAAACGGGGCCGACCTACACGCGCTCGTGCCGTACGCCCGGGTTCACGGGCTTCGATTCACTCGTCCAGACCTTCGGCGACTATCACTCGCTGCAACCAGCGTTTTACGACGTGTTGACCGAGTGCATCGGGCGCGTCGAAAGTCATTTGCCGCAGTGAAGTAGCGTTCTCCAAAGTCGGGCTCGCCGGCTCGGCTCGTCTTCGCAGACCCAAATAGGCTTAGGTCGTGTGAGGGGGCAGAGCTTGGCGCCGGCGCGCTTCTGATGGCTTGGGTCGGGCATGGTTATTCCCCTTCCTCGAACAGGCGCTTCAGCATGGCAGCTGGGTCTTGGAGGAATGACTTGGTAACCGCGTAGTGTTCGGTGTCCTGGTAACGAGTGGGAGTGATACCGTCGCGATCGAGGACGAGGATCTTGGCGTCGGGGTACGCCAAGATCAGGGGTGAGTGCGTGGAGATGATGAATTGGCTGCCGCCGGTGACGAGTTGGCGCATGCGCGCAAGGAGCGCAAGCTGGCGCGTCGGGGAGAGCGCGGCTTCCGGCTCGTCGAGAATGAAGAGGCTTCGATCGCGAAAACGGTTGTTGATGACCCAGAGGAATGATTCGCCGTGCGACTTGGCGTGGAGATCGTCCCAGCCGTAGCTGCTATAAGCTTCCGCCTCCGTCGAGATGTTGAACATCGTCTCGGCGCGCAAGAAGAAGCCGCCCTGCTCGCGCTTGGCGCCGCGGGCCAGTCGCAGAGCGTCGTGGAGCGTGGATTCGCTCGGGCGCACACGGCTGACGAAATTCTTGGTGCCGCCTTCGGGGTTGAAGCCGGCGCGCATGGCGATCGCCTCGATCAACGTGGACTTGCCCGAGCCGTTTTCTCCCACGAAGAACGTCACGTGCGGATCGAGCTCGAGACGGCCCAGCTTTGCGACCGCGGGAATGCTGTACGGATAGGCGTCCCAGTCCGTGACTTTCTCGCGGATGATTTCCGCGTAAAGCAGGAAGCCCTGAGGACGCATTCGGCCAAGCCTACACCTGCCGTTTTCCAATGGTATGCCCTTGCGGTTGTGATGCTAAGGGCGACCGGCGCTCATTTCTTTAGCAACTCCGCGTGGGTGAGACCGATGGGCGGGGGTGCGTGCTAACCTTCGCGGGAGGAGTTGCGAAGTATGGCTGCTGCTGCTGCCGCCGAGAAGATTCGACCTTTGCGCCGCGTCGAGTACGACAAGTTGGTGGCGCTGGGGGTTTTCGAGGGAGAGCGCATCGAGCTCATCGACGGGGCGTTGCTTCAGATGAGCCCGATTGGTGCGCCGCATGGCGAGGCTGTCGATCGGTTGACTGAGCTGTTCGTCCTCGCGCTCGTGGGGCGAGCGCGGGTGCGAATCCAGGGCAGCTTTGCGGCCGGAGAATTTTCGGAGCCGGAGCCCGACGTCAGCATCTTGCCCCTGGGCGACTACCATGCCGAGCATCCGCACCAGGCGCACCTCGTGGTGGAGGTGGCGGAGTCGTCTTTGAGCTACGACCGCGGGCGGAAAGCGCGCTTGTATGCGGAGGCCGGTGTGCCCGAGTATTGGATCGTGAATTTGGTGGAGCGCACCGTCGAAGTGCATCGGCTACCAAACGCGGGCAAATACGAGCAAGTCAGCACTCATCCGAAAGGCTCACGGTTGCGCCTGGTCGCGTTCCCGGATGTCGAGCTGAGCGTCGACGATTTCGTGCGCTGAGGGGGTAAGCGCCGGCGGTCTGTGCGAACGCTCAGGCGACGCGGGTGGCGGCAATCTTGCGAATGTCGTCGATGCCGTAGCGGAGCGCGGCGATCCGTTCGAGGCCGAAACCCGCACCGAGCGCGGTGTGACGGGCGTCGGTGATGCCGAGCGCTTGCAAGACCCAAGGTGCGTATTCACCGACGCCAATGACCTCACTCCAAGTGTCATTGTCTCGGACGTCGATGCTGAAGGCATGGCTGCACATGGGGTACGACGTCGGCGCTACGCGGATCTCGCGCTCAGGAAGGACGGTATCGAGCGCCTTCAAGATGCGCCCCACGAGCCAGAAGCCGTCGATGACGTCCCTGTCGTCGATCGCAAATAGCTCCAGCTGGTGAAAGGCCTCGAGGTGGGTCGCCCGCTCGCGTTCTTTGCGATACACCTTGCCGGAAGCCCAAAGGCGCAGGGGCTCGCGCTCGTAGCGCACGGTCGTCAAAAGCGGCAGCGTCAGGTCGTAGCGCAACACGCGCTCACCGGCGATGCGCTGAAGCGCCGCGCGCTCGATGTATACCGCGTCGCCACCGAGCACCTTCGTCGCGGCTTCGAGATCGAGCTCCTCGGGCACTTCGATGCGCGTGAAGCCGGGGAAAGCGCCCTTCATTGCCTCGAGCGTCGACGCCACCGGATTGCCCACAATCTCGTGGAGGCGAGGCCGCGCAAGCAACTCGATGATGTTCGCCGGTAGCTGGCCCGGAATGCGCAGATCACTTTGCTCTTCCATCTCTACTTCCCTTCGCAGTTTGTCGCGGATGCGCTGAAGACGTTTGCGCTCCGCAGGCGACTCCAGGCCGTGATCGCCGTAGTAGTACGACTCGCAAAGACGGCGGTCTTCGCGGCTCAGCGTCAATAGCGCGCGCGACAACAGCCGCTGCTGAAATTCGGTCCAACGCGTCTCGTTCTCGTCAAGCAGCGGCGGCACTTCGGGAGCATCGATGCCGACCCACTGGACGCGGCTACGCCGGAGCTTATTGAGGGCGGTCGTGACGACGATGCGACGCAGCCAACCGGCGAAAGCCGGCTCCTCGTCGAGCTGCTCGAGCCGCCGAAACGCGGTCGCATAGGCATCCTGAACGATGTCGCACGCCTCGGTCTCGTTGCGCACGATCCGCCACGCGACTGCGTAAGCCATCGCGTAGGTCGCGCGCACGTGGGTCTCGAAAGTCCGGAGATCCATCCCTCAAGGACACCGATCAGCCGCTACTGTGACAACCTATTTTCATGGCCGGAGGCAGAAACCTTCGCGCAGACCCAAGCTGAGGCTCGGATGCGGGTAGAAGGGGGATGCGCGCGGCATTGGTGATGGGTTGGTTGTGCTGGGGGCTTGGGGGTTGCAGTGCGGGCGGAGTGCAGGCGTTGGTGCCGATGGAGGCGGGGGACGCGGCGGCGGGTGGGGAGCGGGAGCCGGCGGCGAGTGATTACTCGGCGCACTTGGATTTGATGGCGTTGGGTTACGACGATGGCAGCTTCGAGGTGCGGTCGCCGGCGCCACAGCATGTTCTGTCGCGGGGAAAGCATGGGGCGGGGATCGTGAACGTGGCGGTGTCGTTCGACGGGCAACGATTGGCGACCGCCGATCGCGAGGGCGTGTTGGCGGTGTCGGAAACGGGCAGCGGCGAGATGAAAATCCTGCCGCGTGCGGCGAATGCGGACGTGGGGCTGGTCGCGCCGATCGGTTTGGCTTGGGATCACGCTGGCCGGCGACTGGCGATCGCTTCGGGCCGGACCGTGCGGGTGGAGCCGGTAGATGGCGGCGAGACGAGACAGGTGCAGCTCAATTTCGACGTGAACGCGCTGGCGTTTTCAGTCGATGATCGCGAGCTGGTGGTCGGCGGGAGTCGCATCTCATTTTTGAGCTTGCCTGACTTGAAGGAGACGCGCCGTATCGAGCTGCCGACGGAGCCCGGCTGGAGTGCCGAGCACCCCCACGTCTTGGATTTGCGCTTCAACGCCGATGGCAGCACGCTCGGTGCGCAGCTGGACGTGGGGGTCGCGTTGTTCGCCTTGCGCTCGAATCAGGTCGAGGCCGCTTTGATGAAAGACGTGAAGGTCATCGGGCTGCGCTTCGCCGGCGACGGCAGAATCGCCGTGTTCGCGCGCCAAGCCCTATACGTCGGCCCTCCCGAAGCCGAGAAGATGAAGCGCGACTTGCACAAGACCGCCGGCTCGTTCTGGGACGTCGAGTTTCGTCGCGACGACAGCCTGCTCTTCTTCGGCAAGGGCATCGAAAGCGACGTCGAAGCCCTGCTCCAGTAACGCCGCCGCTATGGTGCGAAACCGCCGATGAGATCCGCGAGCGCTCGCGTCAGTTCGGGAAGATCAACATCTGTTCGCCGAAACGGAACTCGACGCAGCCGGCGGGCGTGTCGGCGGCGGCCACGAACTCATGCTGAAGGCCCTGAAATTCGAGGCCGGTCTGTACTGCGAGCAGATTGACCATCTCCGCGTCGGCGTGAAATGCTCCCGCGCTTTCGGGGGCCGCACATTGGGTGAAGGTGGGGCCGCCCGCGTGGTGATTGATGGGAATGCGGCTGCTCACGAAGGCGCCTGATTGCTCTGGCTTCCAAGTCGCATCGAGCGCGCCCGGCGTTTGGGAGTCACCTTCGATGTTGATGACGGCATATCGGCGCAAATCGCGGGGCGGTGGCCGACGGGGCGCCACCGGGGCGCTCAGCGGTGAATGGACCAACGCAAGGCTCCGGTGGCCGCGACGTAAGCCTCGAGGCGTTGGTCGTGGATCACGAACGCCAGCTCGCCGCCTTGACCGACCTGGACGCGGGTCTCGACTTTGCCCGACGCCGGCTTCTCGTAGACGATGCGGCCGTTCGCCGTATCGACGAAGGCGAAGCGCGCGGCGTGGTCGGCGGCGCTGCGGCCGAAAATGAACGCACCCGTTGGCGTGAAAACCACGGAGCGATCGAAGCCGCCGGTCTCCCACACCGGCTCGAGCGATGAGGGCGCGGCTTCCCACAAGATCTGCGCGCCGCGGCGCGCCGTGACGGCCAGACGCGCCGGCTCCGGGTTGATGGGCTTCGTGTCGGTGCGCACCGCGCCGGTGAGGCTCACGCCACCGCGCGTGGCTGTGACGTCGACGGGCTCGGAGCTCGAGCGGGGACGAGCCGGTGCCTCGGAAGTAGTGCAGGGCGCGAGCTTGCCGGTGTCGGTGTCGATGCCGAACGGCGGCGTTTGACCCATGTAAAGCTTCACGAGCGCGCATTTTTCCCCGAGCGCAAGGCCACCCAGGTTGTCGCTCAGCTGGATGGACCAAGCTTGCTTGCCAGTCTTGATGTCGTAGCGACTCAAGGTCTTGCCGGTCTCGAAGCGCAAAACGCGCGCGTTGCCGTCGGTGAACAGATCGCAGTTGCCTGAGGGGGCGCGCCACAGCACCTCCCCCGTCGCGCCGGACAGGCCGACCAGCGCCTGCGACCCATCGCCGAACCAGCCAACGCCGACCAGATTGGGCATGTCGCCCTCACCGCGGAAAAATTGTACCTCGGTGCTGTCCCACTGCACGAGCGCGCTCGGCGCAGGCATGCCTGGCACGGGCGACGTCGGCGTGCGGCCTCGGGTTGCGCCCGGCGCCGAGCCGACCGCGCCGCCGACCAGGACGAATGCGGCCACCGCTGCCCCGACCAACACCACTCCGAAAATCGCGACCAGGATCAGCACGATCGGCGTCGCGGAACGGGCTTCGGGACTCGGCCGCGCGATGACGGGAGCAGCCGGAACACGCGGCTGAGCGTTGTGGTACTGCCGGCCGCAATACTGGCACGCGACGATCGGGGCGAAGGTCACGGGCAAGGGCGCGCCGCATTGCTGGCAGTTGGCTGGTGTCACGAGGGGTAGCCTACCTGGGCCCAACGCCAGGGTTGCCGCCGATGTGGCTGGCCGGGCGACGGGAAGCGACCCCCAGGCGTCAGCTCGTTCATGTTTCGGCCACCCGCTTTCGAGCTTACATGGAGCCGGCTAGGCTGGGTACATGGCGATTCGAGTCGTGCGGCTGGGAACTGAGCGCCTCAAGGGCGAAGGTTTGCGCATTGGCACCGTACGACGACCGCCGCGCGGCGTCCCCAAGAGCGAATTTGCGACGCGGAACTATTACGACGTTTGGCTGCCGCAGCTAGCGCCCAGCGCGGAGCAGGTAAAAATTGCGCTTGCCGCGAAGAGCGAGCGCGAATGGAAGGCCTTCGTCAAAGCTTATCGCCGAGAGATGAGCGAGCCCGACGCGGCGCGCTTGCTCGACCTCTTGGCGGCGCTGGCCAAAGACTCGGCATTTTCGGTCGGCTGCTACTGCGAAGACGAAGCGCGTTGCCACCGTTCGGTATTGCGGGAATTGCTGCAAGAGCGCGGCGCCGTCGTGCGTTGAGCAGCGGCGCGAGCTCCTGCCCCGGCCGCTGATCGATCCTGCCGCTTCGTGCATTAAGAGACGTGACGAGGCTTTTCGGTTCGCGTTGCTGGGCTGCATTTTTGACCCTTGGCTGCGCCTTGGCCGGTTTCGGCTGCTCCGCCGGTGGCGCCGACGGCAAGAAGTCGGGCGGCGACGGCGGTGGCCTGCACCTTGGTACCGGCGGCTCCGCTTCGCCGGGCGCCGGAGGTGCCCTCAGCCTGGGCGGTTCGCTCGGGCTCGGCGGCGGGTTGGGAAATGGCTCGCCCTTTGGGTGCCCAACGAGCGTGAGCGGTACCGTGTTCGATCCGGCGGGAAAGCTGCCGCTCTACAACGTCGTCGTTTACGTGCCCAGCCAGCCGCTCGAGGCGCTGAAGACGGGAGCCAGCTGCGAGACTTGCGACGGAAATTTCTCGGGCCGTCCGATTGCGGCGGCAGTGAGCGACGCGGCCGGCAAATTCGTGCTGAAGCTCGACAACGTGCCGCAGAGCGACTCGATTCCGCTCGTCATTCAGGTCGGCAAGTGGCGCCGCCAGATCACGCTGCCGGCCGTGACCGCCTGCGCCGACACGGCTCTTGCCGACGGCAGCGTGCGCTTGCCGAAAGATCGCACCGAAGGCGACTTGCCGAAGTTTGCCATCGTGCGCGGTGGGTCGGATGCGCTCGAGTGCTTGTTCTTGAAGATCGGGGTGTCGCCGTCGGAGTTCACGGCCGCGCCCGGCGACGAGCGCGTGCACCTCTACGTCAACGACGGCACGAAGCTAGCCGCCACTGGCCAAATGATGGGCGGCGGCGCCATTCCACTGGCCGGCACGTTGTATTCGAACCTGGAAGATTTGATGGGCTACCACGCCATGTTTCTGGCGTGCGACGGCAACGGACGCGCCACCTACGAGGACACGGCCACCAAGTATGGCCCGGCGGTGTTCTCGAACATCCAAAAATACGCCGACCAAGGGGGGCGCGTGTTCGGCTCGCACTATCACAACTACTGGGTCCGAACCGACAAGTTCTCGGATTTCGGCGTCACGCCGTACCCGCCGGTCGCGACCTTTGCCTCATCGCAACACGGCTTCGATCAAGACGTGACCGGCGACGTGGACGCCTCGTTTCCGAAGGGCGTGGCGCTACGAGACTGGCTGGTCAACGTGGGCGCGTCGACCACGCCGGGCAAGCTGCTGATCCACGATGGCGAGCACACCGTCGATGCAACGCTACCCGGCGTGTCGCAGTCGTGGATCACCGCCGTGGATCCGAGCTCGCACCACGTGGTTCAATATTTCTCTTTCACTGCGCCCGTCGGTGGTACCGAATGTGGACGAATGGTGTTCAGCGATCTGCACGTGGCCGCGGTACGGGTGATTCCGGCAAAGTCCCATTCCCGACCGGTTGCACCAGCACTGACCTTTCACCGCAGGAAAAGGCCCTCGCCTTCATGCTTTTCGATCTGTCGTCGTGCGTGCAACCCGAGACCGACGACGTGAAGCCACCCAAAGTTTTCTGACGCTCACGCTACGGGCGTCAAAGGGCAAGAGGCAGAACCAACCAACGAATGTCGCCCGATGACCGGCTGCGTGATACTGGAAGCCGCATGGTGAATGGATCGGGCTGCCCCGCGACGGCGCGCGCGCTTTTGGCGTTGGCGCTCGTGGGCTGTGGTTCCCCTGCGAACGCCCCCGGAGCGGGCGGCAGCGCTGCGGGCGGCGCCGTCAACGCCGCTGGCAGCACCAACGCCACTGGCGGCGCCAGCGCGAGTGGGGCGACGATGGTCGCTGGCAATGCAGCCGGCGGGAGCAGCGGCGTCGGCGGTGTCGGCGCCGCTGGCCCAGCTCAAGCGCTCACGCTCAACTTCAGTTGGTCGACCTACTGGCTGAAGGGCACCACGAAAACACCGCTGACCTGTACGGATTTGGGCGCGCAAACGGTGGCATTTTCAATCAGTGGAGAGTCGCTCGCGGGCGCCGAAACGCTCATCGCCTCGAACGGCGAATTCTGTGACACCGGCGCCTACCAGAACTACCCAATCACGCTGGCGCCCGGCGAATACTACTTGGGTGTCAGCTTGTCCGCCGGCTTGGCCTCCGACGCTAATTTGAAAGCGCTCGTGTCGGGCCTCACGAGCTTCACGGTGGCGCCGGGGGTTACCCACGTCGACATTCCAGAAGTGAAGCTGGTTCGCATCACGTTCCCGTTGAAGTGGACGATCGAAAAGAGCGGCAGCCCCGTGGCCTGCGACGCCGTGGGCGCTTCCGAGGTCGCATTCGTGCTGTCCGAAACGCGCGAGAATTTCTCCAACACGATTTCGTGGAGTCAGCCCTGCGTGCAAACGCCGGCCGAAACCATCGCCAAGCCGGGCACGTACGAGCTCACCGCCACCCTCCAGAGCGGCGACTCCGCGCTCGCCACCTGGAAGGCTCCCGAAATGCTCACGTTCTCGAACGACAGCGCGGGTGTTCCCCCTGCCATCACGTTCAAGGTTCCCTGACCAGCGTGATCGTTCGCTCCATGCCCAGCTCGGCCAAGAATTCACGGTCGTGACTGGCGACGACCAGCCCGCCCGGCCACTGCTGGAGCGCGCGGGTGAGCGCGCGCTGACCGACCAGATCGAGGCTGAACGTCGGCTCGTCGAGCACCAATAGCTCGACCGTCGGCGTGCGAGCGAACAGGGCAATCAAAGCGGCGCGAGCGCGTTCGCCCGGGCTGAGCGAGCGGAGCGGGCGCTCGGCGAGGGCTAGCGGAAAGCGATGGGCGATCAACAGCTGAGCGGAGTCGTCGCTAGAGATGCCGAGGCCCGCGAGGTGCGAACGCAGGGATTCGTCGAGCAGCCAATTGCGCCCGCCCTGTTCGATCCAACCGATTTTCGCGAGATCCGAGCGCACGGCACCGCGTTGCGGCCGACGCTGCCCCAACATGATTTCGAGCAGCGTGGTCTTGCCGGCGCCGTTCGGGCCAACGACGGCTACGCGCTCGCGACCGAGCCGTAGATCGAGGGCGTCGAACAGCGTGCGCTCGGCGCAACTTTGGGCAACCCCCTCGAGCGAGACCACGGCCTGGCCGGAATCCGGCGGCAGCTCGGGGATCGGTAGCTCCAGCGAGAGACTGACGTTCAGCGCCCGCCGCGTCGCTTGCGTCCAGCCGCGCAGAGCGGTCAGTCGCGCTTCGCGCAACTTGGCGAGCCGACCGTGGCTGACTTGGGCGTCGGCGCGCTTTTGGTTGAGGCGAATGCGCGGCGTGGCGCGGTCGAGCTCGCGACAGCGCCCGCTGCGCTTTTTCCGGGCTTTTCGCCGCGCCACCTGGTCCGTGTGGGCTTCCTGCTCGGCCAGGCGGTGCAGGTTACGGAGGTAGCGTTGCTCTTGCGCTTGATGCTCGCGCTCGAGGTGCGCGTCCAGCGACTCGAGCGAGCCACCAAAATACTGCCCGCCCGCTTCGCCCAAGACGAAGAAATGGCAAAAGTCGGCGAGCAGCCGGCGGTCGTGCGAGGCCACGATCACGGGGCCGGGCCAAGCGCTGAGCCAGCCGCGTAGCCAGGCCACAGCGGCGTCGTCCAAGTGCAGGGTCGGCTCGTCGAGCAGCAAAATTTCGGCGCCCGAGCTGCGCGCGGCGGCAAGCGCCCGCTGGCGCAGCTCGCCGCGGCTCAACGGCTCCGTGAGCTCGTCGGCCTGGGGTACGAAGTGCAGCGAGCGCCGCACTTCGATGCGACCTGACGCCGGCGAACTCGAGCCGGCTAGCAATGCCAGCAGCGTCGATTTGCCGACACCGTTGCGCCCGACCAGCGCCACGTGCTCGTTGTCGATGGCCAGGTTCAAGCCCTCGAACAGCGCGCGCCCGGTAGGCGTCGTCACGGAAACGTTCGTCATTTCTAGGAGTGCAGGCATCAGGAGGCCTTTCCCAAGCTGTGCTTGATGCGAGACATGACCGCGGGCGAAGCCTGAATTTTCAGGGTCAAGCCGGCGTCGCCGGCTTCGCTGCCGGCAACACGGCAATTGGCGTAGATCAGGCTCAGCGTGCTGGCGGCCGAGTACGGTACGAAGGCGGTGAGCGTCTCTTCTTGCCGACGGACGACGGCGATGAGCTTGGCCTGTAGCTCGGCGACGGGAGCCGGGTCGTGGCTGCTGAGGGCGATGAAGGGGTGACCGTCGGAAAGCGCGGCCAGCTCTTTCGCATCGGGTGGAGTAGCGAGTCGGTCGATCTTGTTCCAAACGTAGAAGCGCGGCAGGTCCTGAGCGCCCATCTTTTCCAATACTTCCAACGTGGTTCGGAGCTGCAGCTCTCGTTCGGGGTCGGCCGCATCGATCACCAGCAACAGCAGAGAAGCGTCGTTGATCTCGGAGAGCGTCGACTGGAAGCTAGCCAGCAACCGCTCGGGTAGACGGCGAATGAAGCCGACGGTATCGCTCAGCACGACTTCTCCCCCGTGGCGAGTAAGACAGCGCGACGTGGTGTCGAGCGTCTCGAACGGCATGTTGCGCGCCGAGAGCTCGGCATGAGTGAGCGCGTTCATCAGCGAGGTCTTGCCGGCGTTGGTGTAGCCCACCAGCGCGATACGCTGGCAGCGGTTGCGCTGCCGCCGCTGGGTCACGCTGCTGGTTTCGCAGGCCGAAAGCGCGCTTTTCAGCTCTTTCAGCCTTCCGTCGAGCTTGCGCGCCATCAGCTCGGAAGCGGTCTCGCCGGGGCCGCGCGCGCTCTTGTTGCCGCCCGTCTGCTGGTCCATGTCCAGACCCACTCCACGAATGCGCGGCCGCAGGTACTCGAGCTGGGCGATCTCGACTTGGATCCTGGCGCGACGGGTGCGCGCATGCCGCAAAAAGACGTTGAGGATGATGGCCTCGCGATCGCAGATCGGCATACCGACGGCGTCTTCGAGGTTGCGGGTTTGCGACGGAGAAAGCTCCGCGTCCAACACCAGCATGGTGGCGCCCTGCTCGCGCGCTCGCTCGGTGATGGCTTGCGCCGCGCCCTTGCCCAGCAAGGTGCGCGCGTTGGGCTGGGTCAAGTAGCAGAGCTCTTGCCCGACGACGCGCCCGCCTTGATGCTCGACGAGCGCGACCATCTCCGCCAACTGCGCCGCGCGCGCCACGGGCTCGCGCTCCGGGCCGATGGACACGACGTAGCAAAGGCTTTCGCCTTCACTGGTGGTGCGGGCCGCTTGGCGAGCGCTCCAATGCTCGACCAGATTTTCGAGCTGACCGTCGTCCGCCAGCGGCACCTCGGAGTGCTCGGAAACAGGCTTGGAATTGAATATTAGCATGCAAAATCCTTCGTTCAGATATCGACTTTCCCCATCGCAGACACACGTGCGCACCCGCGTTCCCGACGCCGGGAACGGCGCTTGCCAAGGTCGCGCAACGGGCGGCCTGCTATCTGCCGAGACCGCAGGGCGATTGCCGCTGCGGCCCCGTCAAACGCGGGCGCGAGCCCAAAGCTCCGTGGCGTAACCTTCGCAAAGACTCAACGAGCAGCGGCTTGGTCAGCACGCCGTCGCTTGAGCGACGCCGCACCGAGCCGTTGGCAGCTCGAGCAGTAGCCTTAGCCGAAGTTGTACAGCCACATAGTGCCCCACTAACTAACACAGCTCCCGTTTACGTCAAGCCCTCTCCGCAAAAGTCGGACAGCCATGCTTCCACTTCAGCAGGTGTCTTCAGACGCACGTGGGGCAGTTGGGCAAGTTGCGCCGGCCAGCTCCGCCGCTGCCGGAAGTGAGCGCGCACCGCCCACGGGAACAGCGCGTCGCCGCCCACGAACGCTTCCTTCAACGATTCGCGATTGCCGTTCCACAGCTCTTCCTGGGTCATCAGGCGGCGCGCAGTGCGCCGAACCAAACGCAAAAGCTTGAGGCGCAGAGGTAAATCCAGCCAAACAATCAGCTCCGCGCGTTCCCAGAGCAAAGTACCCAGCTTGGTGTCGTAGTTACCGTCGACGACCCAACCGCGTTCGTCGTCGAGGGCCGCGGTGACGCGCGCGCGAAGCTCCGGTGCAGAAGCCGCGGTCCAGCCGGGGCCGTGATGTAGGGCGTCCAGCTCCACGCGAGGCAGACCGAGACGCGCCGCCAACTCTCGCCCGAGAGTCGATTTGCCGGCGCCGCTCGCGCCTTTGATCAGGATGCGCCTCGCCACGAGCGACGCACGCTACCATGAGCCTCGTGGGACTCGCGCACTCGCGTTGCTAGCGCCGCGCGAACAGCTGCACGATGGTGCTCGAGATCATCGTGGCTAGCTTTTCTTCGCTTTCGACGAGACGTTTGTTGCCGAGGGAGCCATCGATCCAGAGCGCGCTGGCGCCGTGGACGCAAGACCAGGCCACGAGCACGAGCGGCATCGGGTCGCCGCTGGGAGCCAGGCCGTCGGCTTGGCACTGGAGCACGGCTTGCTTGAGCATGCTGAAAGCGCCGCCGCCCGGCGCGGCGCTGGGTGCGAGCCCGGCCTGGAGCTCGGGACGAAACATGACGCGAAAGTGCCCGCGGTGCGCGAGCGCGAAGCGGATGTAGCCGAGACCGAGCGCATACAGCTTGGACGCGGCGTCGCCGGCGGCTTCGTCGGCGGCGCGCTGCATTTCGGCGGTCAACAGCTCGAAGCCCTGGTCGGCAATGGCTAGCAGGAGCTGTTCGCGACTTTCGAAATGGTGGTAGGGCGCTCCGGAGGAAACGCCCGCGCGCGTGGCCAGCGCGTGCAAGCTGAGCGCGGCCAAACCATCGGCGTCGATGACGCGAACGGCGGTTTCCAGCAATACGCGGCGCAGGTCACCATGGTGATAAGTGCCCGATTTCTTTGCGATCCGCGCCATGCCTGGAGCCTAGCGCAATTCTTGGATCTTGACGCCTCTTAGATCAAAACTAAGATGCTCTTAGTTCAAGGAGAGGCGGCTCATGGCATCCACCGTTCAAGCGAGCACCAACTCAGTCAACCCGGGCCGCGCGCGCAAAGCGCGTCGCTTTTGGACGGCGCTCAACCTGCTGCTCTGTTCGGCGATCGCGCTGGTCTCGTTCCGCTATCTGCTCGGGGTCGGCCCGGTCCCTCCCCTGATTTTCGACAACCTGTTCAAGGCACCGTGGTTGGTCGTGCACGTGGCGGGCGCCGCGACGGCGCTTTTGGTGAGCCCGCTGCAGCTCATCCCATCGCTTCGCCGAGGGCGACCGGCGCTGCACCGCTGGCTGGGGCGGGTCTACGTCGTTGGCTGCACTGTCGGTGGCATCGCCGGCTTGCCGTTGGCGTTTGGCTCGGCGGCAGGCCCGATCGCGACCGCCGGCTTCGGCACGCTGGCTGTTGCGTGGCTGGTGACCACGCTGGTCGGTTGGCGTGCAGGTGCAGCTGGCCGAATGTTGGAGCATCGGCTGTGGATGGTGCGGTCATTTTCGCTGACGTATGCGGCCGTCACGCTGCGTGTGTACTTGGCGGTCTTGCCGACGCTGCCCATTGCCTTCGTCACTGGCTACCGCGTCATCGCGTTCTTGTGCTGGGTGCCCAACCTCGTCGTTGCCGAGCTCTTGCTGGGCAAGTTGCGGCAGGCACGGCGCGACGCCGGCAGTTCGGGCTTCGGTCGGCGGCAGCTTTCTGATAGTGCGGCCTGATGTTGAACCGTCGCGCGCTGGGACTGCTGTTGCTGGTGGGCCCGCTCACGGCCTGCAAAGCTCGCTCCGAGCCGCCGGCAGAGCCCGCCATTCGCCAAGCCTTGGCGCAGCAGGCCGAAGCTTGGAATCGCCACGACGCCAAGGCGTGGGTGGCCGCGTTCGCGAGCGACGCCGAGTTCGTCAATATCCTCGGCATGTTGCTGCAGGGCCGCGCCGAGATCGAGCGCCGACACGCCGAGCTGTTCGGCGGAATCTTCGCGCACAGCACCGTCGTCGTCACGACGCGCAAAGTGCGGCCCCTGGGCGCCGACGCCGCCGTCGCCGAAACCGACTACGAGCTGCGCGGCTATGAGCGCCTGCCGCCCGGAATACGCGCGACCGACGCCGATGGCACGCTGCGCACACGTTTGAAGTACGTGTGGGTGCGCGACGCCGATGGCTGGAAGATCGCGTCGGCGCAGAACACGGCCGTGTTGCCAGCACCCAGCGGCAAGCCGTAGATTGCACGATGTGAAATATTCGCTCGGGCTCGGGTTGGTGCTGCTGGGGTCGTTGCTCGCCGCTTGCGGCAGCTCGAACAAGAACGCAGACGACTCGAACGGAACGGGCACGGGCGCTAACGGCACGGGCGCTAACGGCACGGGCGGCGCGAAGAGCGGCGGCAGTGCCGGAAGCATCGGCACGGGCGCCAACGGCACCGGTACGGGCGCGGCGAACGCGGGCGGCGACGCGAACGGCGAAGGGCCGGGCACCGGCGCGAGCTTCGGGCCGACGTACTTTCGATTTGGCGTTAACGGCGGCTACTACGGCCCGGGCATCGATCGGCGCGAGAGCGCACAAATGTCCAAGGCCGTAGGCGTCTCGAGTCTGCGCGCCCCCCTACCCGAGTACTACCTGGAAAAGTGGGGCGATAAGATCGAGACCACGGACTACGACTACTACCAGACGTTGGGTCTCGGACATCACGTCTGCTTCTTGACCGGTCCCACGTTGGCGCACTCGACGGCGCCCGCCGGCACCCAAGAATGGGAGCTCGCGCACTATTCACCCAAGAACCTGTACGAGCCCATCTTTCTGTCAGACGGCAGCGTCAACCCCGACAACTACTGGGCCGCCTACGTCGAGCGGGTCGCCAAAAGCTACGGCCAGTACTTCGACATCTACGAAGTGTGGAACGAACCGGACCAAGTGGGCGGCAACTGGCAAGCCACCCAAGCTTGGGACTCGGCGCCGCCCAAGCCGAGCGACCTGGTTTGGTGGAACGATACGGTGTTCGCCTACGTACGCATGCTGCGCATCACCCACGAGGTCGTGCACAAGGTCGACGATTCTGCGGCGGTGACGACCGGCGGCATCGGCTACGGCAGCTTCCTCAGCGCGCTACTGCGCTATACCGACGAGCCTGACGCCGGTGCGGTCACCAGCGAGTTCCCGCACAAAGGCGGGCAATACCTGGATATCGTGAGCTACCACTACTACCCGGTGTTCGGCGGCGGCAGCTCCGACCGCGGCGTCGACGGCCTGCTGGAAGCGCGCGACGACTATGCCAAGCGCTTGGCCGACGCGGGCGAAGCGGAGCGGAAGTTCGTCGTCACCGAAAGCGGCGCGCCGCGCTATGCCGTGGGCGAGTACGTCGGCGGTGACGTCTATTCCGCCAGCTACCTGGTAAAAGCGATGACGCTCGGTCACTACGCCGGCTTGCTGGGGATCGACTGGTTCGCGCAAGGCGACGGCGCCGCCAAAGGCGCGTCCACCGACGCCTTCGACTACATGGGTCTGTACTTCGACTATTCGGCGGCCATGGCCGTGGCCGACACCAAGATAACTCCGCAGGGTAACGCCTACGCCTGGCTGTCCAAGTGGTTGCCGGGCACCGCCGCCGATCCGAGCGCTCTCGACGCGCTGGGGCTGCCGGCCGACGTGCGCGGGGCCGCCTTCGCCAAAGGTAGCGCCAAGCTCTATGTGCTGTGGGCCAAGACCGTCACCGACGAAAGCGCCACCGCGAGCTACGATCTTGCCACCGACGCCGAGGTTACCGTTCACACCTTCGACCTGAGCGCCGGTGAAAAGACCGAACAGCGTTCGCCCCAAGCCGGCAAGGTGTCGCTCGAGCTTCAAGGCATGCCCACGGCCGTCGAAGTGCCGTAGGCTGTCCGCGCAAGAGAGCCGTGGGGCTCTGATGTGGCGTACCGCTAGCTAGCCGCGCTGCGCTTGCCCAGCGCGGGCGGCGCCCACGGCTGGCCCGTTTCGCAATCGATGTGGGAGAGGCGGGCGCTGGTGGCGTCGATGTCGATGCAGCCGAGCACGATCGGAAGCTGGAAGCGGCGGGGGCCGATCGAGCCAGGGTTGAACAGTGTCAAGCCGCGGTCGCGACCCATGAACGGCACGTGCGAATGACCGCACACCACGAGTGAAGCGCGCTCGCTCTTGGCGAGGCGAGCAACCTCTGCACGCAGCTTCGGACCGTAAACTGCGATGTGGATCAGCAGCAGCCGGAGCTTCATCACCGCGCCGGCCACGAGCTCGACCACCAAAACCTCGGGCACGTCGCTGGTGGCGGCGTCGATGTTGCCGCGTACCGCGAACACCGGTGCGATGCGAGCGAGCTGCTCCAGCACTCCGAGGTCTCCGATGTCGCCGCCGTGCAAGATCGCATCCGGCGAGAGCTCGGCCAGCCGCTCGTGGGTGGCCGGATGCGGTTTGGAATGCGTGTCGGCCACGACTGCGAAACGAAACGAGCCGTCCGCGCGCGTTGCCAGCTGAACCTTCTGCGGCGCCAAAGCTCGAGGCACGGGCTCGAGTCTGTCACTCGACTGCCGAAGCGCCAAACCGCACGCCCTGGCCCAAGGCCCGCTTCAAGGCAAGACTGGCCTAGCTGACCCACCTGAACTTGTGCCAAAACAGCCCTGACCGAGCGTAGATGTCGACCAGCAGCGCGATAGAAAAGGCCCCCAGCGGCGCCCTCACGACCTTGTCGGGCTGGGGCGCCAACTTGCGCGTGGATTGCTACCTGCGCGAGCCAGAGACGCCCGAGCAAGCCGCCGCTTGGTTGGACCGAGCCGGAAGCATCGCGCGCGGGCTCGGGCGTAGCTACGGCGACGCCGCCGTCAACGCGGGCGGCCAGGTGTTGGGCATGACGCGCGTCAGCCGCTACCTCGGCTTCGACGAAAGCACCGGCACGCTGCGCTGCGAGGCCGGTGTCAGCCTCGAGCAAATCATCCGCGACTTTGCGCCGCGCGGCTGGTTCCCGATGATCACGCCCGGCACCAAGCTGGTGACCATCGGCGGGTGCATCGCGAACGACATCCACGGCAAAGCCCACCACGCGCAGGGCAGCTTCAGCAATTGCGTCGAAGCCATGACCTTGCTGCTGGCCAGCGGCGAGGTCGTGGTCACGAGCCGGCAAGCCAACCCCGAGCTGTTCTTCGCCAACTTCGGCGGCATGGGCTTGTTGGGCATCGTGCTCGACGCGACGATTCGGCTGCGCAAGATCGACACCACCTACTTTCACCAAAAGTCGCTGCGCGTCGCCAACCTGGGCCAGCTGTTGGCCACCTTGGACGAGCAAGATCAGCTCTTTCCGTACTCCGTCTCCACGCTGGACGTGTTCGCGACCGGCTCGCAGCTCGGCCGCGGCGTGGTGACGGTGGGTGATCACGCCCGCCTCGACGAGCTGCCACTGTCGCTCCGGGCCGAGCCGTTGCGGGTCGCGCCCCGCGCTCGACTGACCGTGCCGTTCGAGCTGCCCGAGCTCACCCTGAACCGCTTGAGCATGCGCCTGGTCAACGCCGTGATTCAACGCATCCAGGCCGGGGCGCGCCCGATTGGACACTACGAAGGTTTCTTCTATCCGCTCGACAAGTTGCTGCACTGGAATCGCGGCTACGGTCGGCGTGGCTTCACGCAGTACCAGTTCGTCATTCCGTTCGCGGACGGTGAACGTCGCCTGCGCGAGCTGTTGACCTGTATCCTCGCCTCTGGCGAGCTGCCGTTCTTGAACGTCTTGAAGCGCCTCGGCAAAGAGAGCCCGGGGGGCCTCTCTTTCCCCAAAGAGGGCTACACGCTCGCCATCGATTTCCCCATCCGCCGTCACACGCCGGAGCTGCTGCGGCGCCTGGATCGAATGGTGTTGGATGCCGGGGGCCGCGTGTACCTGGGCAAGGATTCGTTCTTGGAGGCGGACATGTTTCGCGCCATGTATCCCGAGACCGAGCGCTGGCTCGCGCTCAAAGCCAAGTACGATCCGAACGGCGTTTTCACGTCGAACCTGGCTCGCCGTCTCCGGCTCGTCACGCCGGGGACGTAGCGGCCGCCCCGAGCACGCGCTCCCCTCAGCCCGTGGTCGACCGCTTGGGGGTCTCTTCCGCGGTCACGAAACCCGAGCGGCTGCGGTGACTGGCGTGCGCCTTGAGCAAGACCGCCAGCATGCCTTCCGCCTTGCGCAGGGCCGCGGGCTCTCGCGGTACGACCACCTCGAGCAGGGCCAACGAGGAGTGCTCGGCGATCAGGCGAGCGAGACCGCTGCCCGGCAATGCTCGATCGCGCAGATCGAGCTGCGCCGCCAAGTGCGAAGCGTCCAGCGCGCCGACGCCGGAATCAAGCAAGGCGCTTTCGAGCTGTTCGAAGAGAGCGGCGTCCTCGGGTGCGTAGGCCTCACCGGGCAAAGTGCGGGTGGGGGCGCCACATTCCGAGCAGGTTGCGGAGCCGTCCAGAATGGCCGATTCCGCGACCAACGCGGAGCGTGCGCAGCTATCACAATGGGTCGGCAAAACGCGCATCGACCTCTCTCTACGTCGTGGCAGGAAGCCCGACAACCCATCCCAGCGTCATACTTGCCGGTAAACCTCCCTACGCATGCATCCGCTCCCGAAAATATCCTTCATTTTTTGGGAAGGTTTTTAAGGGGCAGACATCCAGTTGCCGCGCGGGCCGCCCTTGCCAGCCCCGGCACCAGGGATTACGGAAATACCAAAGCATCGACAACTCGAACTGCGATGAGCTCGACCAGCCTGAAGGTGCAGGGCGCGGTTAATCAGCATGCGCCCAAAAAGCTGCGCGTGTTGTTGGTGGACGACCATCCCCTCATGCGGGTCGGCGTGACGAGCTTACTGCAGAGCGAAGCTGACCTGGAAGTCGTGGCTGAAGCCGACAACGGCTATGCCGCCGTCAAGCTCGCCAGTGATCTCGTGCCCGACGTCGTCTTGATGGACGTCTCTCTGCCCCACCTCGGCGGGGCCGAAGCCACGAAGCAGATTCTGGAAAGCGAGCCAAACCAGCGAGTTCTGGCGTTCTCGGCCCACGAAGAGGTCGCCGTTGCGCGCTTGCTGTTGTCGGCCGGAGCGGCAGGGTACGCGCTCAAACGTAGCGCGTGCGACGAATTGGTGCGCGCCGTGCGCGTGGTGGCCAAGGGCGATACCTACCTCGACCCGTCGCTGGCCCGGGCCCTGATGGGCAACGGCCGCCGTCACAGCCCGTCGGGGAAACCGGCGGTCACGCTCAGCGAGCGCGAAGCCGAGGTAATACGCCTGATTGCCAGGGGCCATACGTCGAAAGAAATGGCGCAAACCCTAGGCCTCAGCCCGCGCACGCTAGAGACCTACAAAGCGCGCGCCATGTCGAAGTTGGAGCTGCGCACGCGCGCTGACCTGATCCGCTACGCCCTTCGTTGCGGCTGGCTCCGCGACACGTGAAGGGGAGTGCACAGCGGGCCGCGTGCGGTGATCGCGGTCGACGTCGGCGCCGCACGCCGTGAAGTCAAAGCCACGAGCTCAATCGCCGGCGGCGGCCAGGCGCGCCACCGCCGCCATCAAGTCGTCGGGATCTACGGGTTTGCCGAGGTGCGCCGAGAAGCCCATGCTGAGCGCGCGCTCGCGGTCTTCGATGCGGGTGTAGGCGGTCAAAGCAATCGCCCGCACGTGCTGGTAGGCCTGGTTCTCGCGCACCCGCTTCATGAACGTGTAGCCGTCTTGTTCCGGCATGCCGACATCGCTCACGATCACGTGCGGACGGAAGCGGTCGAGCGCAGCCAGGCCGGCCGAGGCCGAGTCGGCGGTGGCCACCACCGCGCCGGCTTGTCGCAGCACGAGCTCCAGCAAGTCGCGCGCGTCGCGCTCGTCGTCGAGCACCAGCACCCGTACCCCCTCCAGGTTGATTCGCGGGGCAGTACCGGGCGTCACGCGTCCGGCGACGGGAGGCTCGGTCGCTTGGCTCACGCTGGCGGTGGTGGCGCGAATCGGCAGCACCAAGGTGAAGGTCGAGCCGCGCCCCGGCCCCTCGCTCTGCACCGACACGCGGCCGCCGTGCAGCTCGACGATGTGCCGCACGATGGCCAAGCCCAGGCCGAGACCGCCGTAACGTCGAGTGGTCGAGCCGTCGGCCTGCTTGAAGCGCTCGAATACGTACGGCAAAAAATCGGCCTCGATGCCGCGCCCTTGGTCGATGACGGACAGCCTCAGCTGCGACCCCTCTTGAGAGATCTTCACCTCGACGCGGCCGCCGCTGTCACTGAATTTGACGGCGTTGGACAGCAAATTCCACAGCACTTGCACCAAACGCTCGCTGTCGCCAACCAACACGTGCGGCTCGCTGGGTCGCTCGAAGTGTAGGCTGATGTTGCGGGCGTTCGCCGACGGGCGCACCACCTCGATGGCTTCGACGACGGCGTTGACCAGATTGACGGAGCGCAGCTCGAGCCGCAGCTTGCCGGTGATGATGCGCGAGACATCCAAGATGTCTTCGATCAGCTTGCTCTGGACCTTGGCGTTACGAAAAATCACGTCGACGCCCTTGGCGATCGACGCTTCGTCGCTGCGCGTCTTCAGCACCGAAGACCAACCCAGAATCGCGTTCAACGGCGTGCGCAGCTCGTGCGAGACGGTAGCCAAGAATTCGTCTTTGAGGCGCCCTGCGGTTTCGGCGGCTTGCACGGCCGCCGCCGCCGTCTTTACCGCTTCCTGGGCGCGTCGATACAAGGTCGCATTCTCGATGAAAGCCCCCACGCGCCGACCCAGCTCGGTCACGACCGCCAAGTCTTGCTCGTCGTAGCGGCGCCCGCCCTCCGCGCTGATCAACGACAAGGTTCCCAACACCCGACCTTGGACGCTGATGGGCGCGAACATGAGCGAGCGCATTCCCGCCGCTTGAAGCTCGCGCAGATGCTCTTCGTCGCGCGCCGACGCGGCCAATGCCTGCGGGTCGATCTGCGCATGCAGGCTGGGCTTGCCGGTGCGCAGCACGGACCAAACTCCGCCCGCCGCCTGTGGATTCGGGGGATATTTGGCCTGAAAATCCTGAGCCCGCTGCTTCTTGGCCGGATCGGTATGCGCCACTGCGACGTTGCGCACCGTGTCCCCCTCCAGCAAATGAATGGCGCACCAGTCGCACAGACCCGGCACGAGCAGATCCGCCAGGGTGGACAGCGTGGCCTCGTAGTCGAGGGACTTGGACAGCGCGGCGGTGGCGTCGTTGAGGTAGCGCTCGTGCTCTTCACGCTGTCGGTCGCGCGTCACATCGTGCCAAATGTTGATGGCCATCTCCGGCTGGCCCTGGGCGTCGAACACGCCGCTCGAGCGAATCATCGACCACCACTCGCGTCCACTGTCCAGGTCGCGAATCTTGATCAGCGCCTCCGCCTGGCGCTCGCCGGCCAGCACACGCCGTCCGGGCAACGCCTGCGGGGGAAACGACGCGCCGTGCTCGTCGAACATTTCGTAGCGGTGGACGATCGCGCCGGGGTCGATGCGGAGCAGCTCGGCGCGTGAGCCGACGCCGACCTGACGAGCGGCAGCGCTGTTGGCGAACAACAGCTTGCCGTTGCGGTCTTGGACCGTGAGGCCATCGGCGACGCCCTCGAAGACGGCGTCCAATTGGCTGCTGAGGGTGCGAAAGCGCTCACGCTCTTGCTCCGCGCGCGCCTCACCGGCCTCGGCCACCAGGCGCGCCGTGCGCTGCCGCTCGAGCTCGCGCGCGGTCTCTTCGGCGCGCTTTTGCTGGCTCAAATCTCGCGTAATTTTGGCAAAGCCGAAGAGATTGCCGGCGGCGTCGTGCAGCGGCGTGAGCACGACGTTCGCCCAGAAATGCTTTCCATCGGCGCGAACGCGAATCGCTTCTTCCTCGAAGCGACCTTCGGTCGCGGCAATCGCCAATTCCCTCTGCGGTCGGCCGGCGGCGCGATCTTCCGGCGTGAAGAAAACCGAGAAGTCGCGACCGAGGATCTGCGACCCAGTGTAGCCCTTGATCTTCTGCGCGCCCGAGTTCCACGTGGTGACGATGCCCTTCGGATCGAGCATGTAGATGGCGTAGTCGGCTACGCCGTCGACCAGTAAGCGAAAGCGCTCTTCAGATTGACGAAGCTCTTCTTGGGCCTGGCGCCGTTCGGTCAGATCGCGCGTCACTTTGGCGAAAGCACGCGGGGTTCCTCTGGCGTCTCGCAGGAGCGTGATGGTGACGAATGCCCAAAAGCGCGAGCCGTCGCGGCGAATGCGCCAACCCTCGTCCTCGACCCGCCCCTCACGCAGGGCAGTATCGAGCTCACGCTGAGGCTTGCCGGCGGCGACGTCCTCGGCGGGGTAGAAGATCGAGAAATGGCGACCGATGATCTCTTTTGCCGTGTAGCATTTGATCTTCTCGGCACCCCGGTTCCAAGTCGTGACGTGCCCGCTCAAGTCGAGCACGAACATGGCGTAGTCTTCGACCTGCTCGATCAGGGCTTGATACTCGCTCCACGAAAAGTCGCTCGATGCAGCCGGCTCGTCTGTCACGTCGACGCAAGCCTAACCCATGGTCGCGGTCGGCCGGGCGTCCCGGCGCTCCCGCCCCGCCCAACGAGGTTCCCCGCGTTTGGTCGACTGTGGAGGCGCCTTTGTCTCACTGCCGCCTTTTCGCCACTGTTCGGCGGGCTTGATGACCAGTCCCGCGCCACCTACCGCGCACCACAGCGCGGCACACGTTTTGCTCCTGCGTGGCGCCGGCGCTCATCCCACCTGAGCGCGATGAGGAGACATCGATGAGTGTTCGTCTTGGCGCGTTGGTTTGTCTTACGGGACTGGCGGCGTGTTCCCACCAGCCGGGGGCAGAGGTCAAATCTCCGAGCTCGCTCGCGCCCTTCGCGTCCGTCGCCAGCCCCCCGGTCATGTCGCCGGCCGCTCCCGAAGCAACCGCGTCGCAAGCTGGTGAAGGCACCGCCAGGGCTGGTCGCCAGACCGACGACGACCGCGACGCCGACCTCGGCCAGCGCGAGCGAATTCGCCGTTTGTCGATGGCCGACGGTTCGCTCTAACCCTCGGGAAAGGTGGCTGGGGATGCCTCGCGCAGCATGGTCAGCCCCTCCACCGCCAAGCGCACGAACAGCGGGCCGAGCAGCAGGCCGCCCGCGCCGAACACAGCAATGCCCCCCAGCATGGCGATGAACAGCAACAGCCCGTGCAAGCGCAGCTGGCCGTAGCGCGCCAGCACGGGGTGCATCACGTTGTCGACCACCGACACGACGCAGCCGATGACTAGCATCGCCACGGCAGCTCCGGGCCGCCCGACCAGTAGCAACCCCAGCGAGACCGGCGCCCAAACCAGCCCCGAGCCAACGCTGGGAATGAGCGAGGCGAAGATGGTGACTAGGCCGAGCACCAGCGGCTGCGGCACGGCGCACACGAAATAACCGACGGTGGCGACCGCGCCTTGGAGCAGCGCGGTGAGCCCGACGCCGATCAGCAAGCCGCGGCCAACCTCGTCGAAAACGCTGGTTAGGCGATGAAACTGACCGCGTGGCAACGGGGCGTGCACCAGCAGCCATTCGTGAAGCTGCGGGCCTTCCAAGAGCAGTGTGTAAAAGACGGAGACGAAGGTCACCACGCCGAGCGTCGCCACCGTGGCCGCGCCAAATAGCGTCTGAGCCAGGCTGAGCGCGCTCTTGCCGTGCTGCCGCGCGAACTCCAGCCACTGCGGAGTATCCAGCTGGCGCAGGTCCAGCGAGGGGCCGCCTCCGTCCGAGGCCAACAGGCGCAGGGCGTCGGGGCCGCTCTTCGAGCTCAGCAGCCGTTGACCCAGCTCTAGCGCAGCGCCGGACAGCGAGAGGGTGACGAATACGACCGGCACCAAGAAGACGATCACGAGCACCACCGTGAGCAAGGCGGCCGCGCCGCGCCGGCGATGGATGCGTTTGGCGAGCACGCGATACAGCGGGCGCGCCATCACGGCAAACCAGGCCGCCAGCACGATTGGCACCCAAAAGGGTTGTAGCGTCACCGCTGCCGCGGCGCACAACGCCACTACGATCCAACGCAGGGGTCGTGAGCCGAGTGAACCCGGGAGCCCACGAGAGCGCCGCGGTGACGCGTCACCGAGCGACAAGCTGGAGGCCATGCTTCGCGCTCAGCAGAATCCGTGCCGTTGGTCGGCGCCTGACGCAAGCGCCAGTGATTTGGCACGCTGGCTGCAAGCTTGGGAGTTGAGGACGGCAAATGGCGCGAGCAATTTGGACCGGTACGTTGGGCTTTGGGTTGGTACAAATCCCGGTTGGGCTGCACGTCGCCGAGGACGCGGCCGAGCTCGAAATGACGATGCTCGACAAGCGAGACTTTTCGCCGATCGGCTACGAGCGCATCAACAAAAAGACCGGCAAAGAAGTAAAATGGGAAAACATCGTCAAGGGTCACGAGCACGCCAAGGGAAAGTTCGTGATCTTGAGCGATGACGATTTTCGCGAGGCCAACGTGGAAGCGACGCGGCAAATCGATATCTTGGATTTCGTCGACTTCTCCGAAATCGATCCGCGCTACATCGATCGCCCCTACTACTTGGCGCCGCTGAAGGCCGGAAAGAAGTCGTACGCGCTGCTGCGCGAGGTGCTGAAGCGCACCGGCAAAGCCGGCGTGGGCAAGGTCGTGATCCGCACGCGCCAGCATTTGGCCGCCGTCGTCGCGCGCGACAAGGCGCTGTTGTTGGTTCTGCTGCGCTTCGCGGACGAGCTACGCGACGAGCAGGAGCTGGACCTGCCCGCGACCAACCTGAAAACGCTGGGCATCACCCCCAAAGAGCTGGCCATGGCCGAGCGGCTCGTCTCGGGCATGGTCGACGAGTTTCAACCCAAGAAGTACCGCGACGACTACCGGCGCGATTTGCTCAAGCTGATCCAACGCAAGGTCAAAGCGGGCGAGGTCAACACGTTGCCCGACAGCAAGCCCAAATCCAAGCCCGCGCCGGCACCCAAGGTCATCGACTTGGCCGAGCTGTTGGCGAAGAGCGTGGCCGCCAAGAAGGCTGGCCCGCACAAGAAGTCCGCCTAGGCATGAGCTCGTCTTCCCCATGAAAGCGCTCGCCAAGTACCGACAAATGCGCAATTTCGCGCGCACCCAAGAGCCGTCGGGCGAAAGCCCGCGCAGCAAGAAGGTGTCGCGTGCGGCGCCGGCCCTGAAATTCGTAGTGCAGGAGCACGCGGCGCGGCGCCTGCACTACGACTTTCGGCTCGAGCTCGACGGAGTCTTGCTCAGCTGGGCCGTGCCCAAAGGTCCGAGCCTGGATCCCAAGGTCAAGCGCCTGGCCGTCGAGGTCGAGCCGCACCCGCTCGAGTACGGCAAGTTCGAGGGCACGATCCCCAAAGGCGAATACGGCGCCGGCACCGTCGTGATTTGGGACAATGGCACCTGGACGCCGGAAGGCGATCCGCGCCAGGGCCTGGCAAAGGGACACCTCAGCTTCTCTCTTCACGGTAAGCGCCTGAACGGCGGCTGGCACTTGGTGCGCACGCACGGCAAGGCCGGCGAAGGCTCCAAGGCCGACGGCAAATCTTGGTTGCTGTTCAAGTCACGCGACGACGCGAGCGAAGCCGCAGTCGCGATCGAGCCGAAGGCGAAGCCAAACGCCAAGGCGAAGGCGAAGCCAAACGCGAAGGCGAAGCCAAACGCGAAGGCGGAGGCGAAGGTCAACGCGAAGGCGGAGGCGGAGGCGAAGGTCAACGCACCCACCGAAAAGCTGCCCAAGACCCACGCGCCCGAGCTGGCCACGTTGGTCGACGCCGCTCCTGAAGGCGAAGCGTGGCTGCACGAAATCAAGCTGGACGGCTACCGCATCCTGGCGCGCGTCGACAAAGGCAAAGTCACGCTGCTCACGCGCAGCGGCAAAGACTGGACAGAACGCATGCCCAGCCTACGCGACGCGCTCACGCATCTGCCCGGCCAAGCGCTGCTCGACGGGGAGCTGGTTGCGCTGAACGAGAAAGGCGTGAGTGACTTTCAGCTGCTGCAGAACTCGCTGCGCGAGGGCAAAGAGGGGAATCTCGTTTATTTTGCCTTCGATCTGCTCCATCTGGACGGTCGCGCCGTCGCCCAGCTGCCGTTGCTCGAGCGGAAGGCGGCGCTAGAGCAGCTGTTGGAGAAAAACCAGCGCGCCCTGGGCGAGCACGTTCGGCTGAGCGCGCACGTTCTGGGTAGTGGCCCACAATTCTTCGCGCAAGCGGGCAAGTTGGGGCTCGAAGGCATCGTTTCCAAACGCGCAGCCTCGGAGTACCGCGCCGGCCGTGGTCGCGATTGGCTGAAGGTCAAGTGCGAGCAGCGCCAAGAGCTGACCATCGTGGGCTACACCGACCCGGCTGGCAGCCGCAGCCATTTCGGAGCGCTGCTGTTGGGAGCGAAGCGAGACGGAGAGCTGCGCTACGCGGGGCGCGTCGGCACCGGCTTCAGCGAGACCTCGCTGAAAGAGCTGTCCGAGCGGCTGCGGCCGTTGGCGGCGAGCAAACCGGCGGTCGTGAACCCACCTCGCGGTGCGGAGGCGCGCGGCGTACATTGGGTGAAGCCCAAGTTGGTGGCCGAGGTCCGTTTTACGGAGCTGACGAGCGACGGACTTTTGCGCCATCCCACCTTCCAAGGCCTGCGCGACGACAAACCCGCCCGCGAGGTGAAGATGGAGACGGCCACCCACGTCGAGACCGGGCCCGCCAGTGGCTACGCGCTCACGCACCCGGACAAGGTGCTCTACCCGGAGCAGGGCATCACCAAGCAAGAGCTGCTCGAGTACTACGCCTTGGTCTCCGAGCGCATGCTGCCGCACGTCGCCAATCGGCCGTTGACGCTGGTCCGATGTCCAAATGGTCGCGGAAAGCCCTGCTTCTTTCAAAAGCATCCGGGGGCCGGCACGCCACCAGGCCTTCGCTCGGTGGCCATCCGCGAGAAGGAGGGCAAGAACCCGTACAGCGTGATCGACGACGAGCTGGGCTTGTTCGGCCTCGTGCAGCTGGGTGCGCTCGAAATCCATACTTGGGGCTCTCGTGCCGATGACTTCGAGCATCCGGACATTCTGGTCTTCGATCTAGATCCGGACCCTACCGTGGAATACTCGGCCGTCATTTCCGGCGCGCAGACACTGCGCAAGATCTTCGAACAGGCCAAGCTGGAAAGCTTCGTCAAGACCACCGGCGGCAAGGGCCTCCACGTTTGCATCCCGATCGCGCCGGACTTGGACTGGAACCAGGCCAAGGATTTCACGAAGCGCATCAGCGAAGCGCTGGCCGCAGACGCACCGACCCTTTACGTTGCTACGGCTTCGAAAGCCCAGCGTCGTGGCAAAACGTTCATCGACTATCTGCGCAATGGGCGGGGCGCCACCTTCGTGGCTCCCTACTCGACGCGGGCCCGAGAGAACGCACCGGTTGCGACGCCGCTCGAGTGGGACGAGCTTTCACCGAAGCTACCACCCGATCACTTCACGGTGCGCAACGTGGCAGAGCGTCTCGCCAGGCTGAAGAGCGATCCGTTCGCGCGGCTGACGCAACTGAAGCAGCACCTGCGCCCCAACGCCGGCTGACGGACGAACGCGGCAATTTTCCGTTGATTTGGCCCAGAAAGACGGCACGCTTTGCGGGTGCTGCGCGAGGTGGTCGCTTCGTCGAGCTTGAAGTCGATCGGCTACGATCGAAAGACGCACACGCTCGAGGTCGAGTTTTCGAACGGCGGCGTCTACCGGTATGATGACGTGCCACTCGCGCTGTGGACCGAGCTGCGGCACGCGCCTTCGAAGGGCAAGCTCTTCCAAGAGAAGATTCGCGATCAGTTCCCGACCACACGCATGTAGACTGACGCATGAGCACCCTCATTCTGCTGATCGTCGTGCTGGTGGTTCTGGCGCTGGCCCTGTATCTGATCGACCTGCTGCCAATCCCCAACAGCACCATCAAACGCATCATTCAAGCGCTGTGCGTGCTGGTCGCGCTCCTCTTCATCTTGGATCGCACCGGCATCTACCGCACCGGCTTCATGCACTGACCCGCCGTCCCCCAACCCTAGCGGCTCCGGCGGGTCGTTGGCGGCGCGGGCTCAGGGCGCGGGATCGTGACAGCAAGCTTCGATGTTGTGCCCGTCCGGATCGTGCACGAAAGCACCGTAATAGTTGGGGTGGTAGTGCGGGCGCAGGCCGGGGGGGCCGTTGTCTTTGCCGCCGGCGGCGATGGCCGCGGCATAAAAGGCGTCGACCGCGGCGCGGCTATCGGCGCGAAACGCCAGGTGAACACGCGGCGTCTGCGGCGTGCCCTGATGCAGCCAAAAGTCGGGCTTGGGCGGGACCCCCATGCCAAGCACGATCGCTCCGCCCGTGAACTCGATCGGCACCTCCATCAGCACTTTGTAGCCAAGAGGAGCCAAAGCGGCCTCGTAGAACTTCCGGCTTTTGGCCGCGTCGCTGACGTCGAATCCGGTGTGATCGATCATGATTTCCCCTCTATCACATGAAGTCCGCGGGTGGTTCCGCGACCGAAACCGCAGCCGCAGCCGCAAGCGGCGGCGGGGCCGCTCAGCCGGCGAGCAGCTTGGCCAGCTCACCCGAGTCGACCAGCTGCTTGAGATCGCGAAATCCACCGATGAACGTACGCTTCACGAAGATCATCGGAAACGTCGGCCAGCCCGTCCACATTTTGAGGCCGAGGCGCAACCGCCATTGGCTCAGGTAGCTGCCCAGCCCCAAATATTCGTAGCGGATGCCCTGCTCGTCCAACAGGCGCCGTGCGCGCCCCGGAAACGGGTTCATGCTCATACCGACGATGACCACGTCGTGCTGTTGGATCAGCTGTTCGACGCGGGCAATCAGCTCGGCTTGGTAGCCTGCAAGCTGACCAACGATGGCTGGGTGAACACGGGCGGGGTCGAAGGTGACACGGGCGGCCGAGGGCATGAGCGCTGTCCTAGTGCTCCAAGCGGTGCCGTGGCTAGTGGCTCGACACACTTCTTCACCCGCCTGCTCAGCCCCGGCCGGATGGGCTAAGTTGGGCGGATGTTGGCGGACCCGGAGAGCTTCGACCTAATCGTGATCGGCGCGGGCTCCGGCGGCGTTCGGGCGGCGCGCATCGCGGCCAGCCTGGGCGCCAAGGTCGCGGTTTGCGAGGCGGGGGCCATCGGCGGCACCTGCGTCAACGTCGGCTGTATTCCGAAAAAGCTGATGGTACTGGGCGCGCACTTTGCCGACGAGCTGCGCGACGCCGCCGGTTTCGGGTGGCAAGTCACGCCGGTAACTCACGATTTTTCGCAGCTGATGCAGAACAAGGATCGCGAGATCGCGCGCCTGAACGGAGTGTATCAGCGCCTGCTGGAGGCTCGCGGGGTTCGCATCTTGCGTGGGCATGGACGCCTGCTCGCTCCGGGCGTCGTGGAGGTGCGGGCGACCGACGGCACGGCGACGAGCTGCCGGGCCAAGCACGTGCTGTGCGCGGTCGGCGGCCAACCGGTGCGACCAACGTTCCCCGGCGCCGAGCACGTGCTGGTGTCCGACGACGTGTTTCGGCTGCGCGCGTTGCCCCAGCGCCTGCTCGTGATCGGCGGTGGCTACATCGCCGTCGAGCTCGGCTGCGTGTTTCACGGCTTCGGCTCGAAAGTGACGCTGGTCCATCGCGGGCGCGTTTTTTTGAACGGGTTCGACGGAGACGTGCGCGCGCACCTGGACGGCGAGCTGAGGAAGCGTGGGCTTGACTTGCGTTTTCGCCGGCACGTCACGCGCGTCGAGCGGCTCGATGCGGAGACGCTGCGCGCCACCTTCGACGACGGCGAAACCCTGGAAATCGACGCCATTTTGGCCGCCATCGGCCGGCAGCCGAATACTCAAGGCCTCGGGCTGGAAACGGTCGGCGTGCGCACGGACGAGCGCGGCGCCATCTTGGTCGATTCCAGCTTCCGCACCTCGGTCCCCGGCATCTACGCGGTTGGCGACGCCATCGATCGCATTGCACTCACGCCCGTCGCGCTGGCCGAAGGCATGATGGTGGCCACGAACCTGTTCGGCGGGGGCAAGCTGGAAGCCAGCTACGACTGCGTGCCCTCCGCCGTATTTTCCAACCCACCCGTCGGCAGCGTCGGCCTGACGGAAGAGGAAGCGCGCGCCGAGCGCGGCGCCATCGACGTCTACAAATCGACGTTTACGCCGCTCAAGCAAACGCTGGCCGGGGGTGGCGACAAGACCATGATGAAGCTGGTCGTCGAGCGCGCGACTGGCCGCGTGCTGGGCGTGCACATGGTCGGGGCCGACGCCGCCGAGATCGTGCAAGGCTTCGCGGTGGCGCTGAAATGCGGCGCGACCAAGGCCCAGTTCGATGCCACGCTGGGCATTCACCCCACCGCCGCCGAAGAGCTCGTAACGTTGCGCGAAGCCAGCGCCGAACCCACCCACGAAGTCGTGACCATCCACGAAGATCCGCCGAAAGTCCGCCGAATCGTGCACCACCGTTGGGAAGACGGCGGCGGTGCGGGCACGTGATGCAAAGCCAACTGCTCGCGCCGTGCTGGCAAGGCATGCGCTTCAATCTGCGGCCGGCGCTGGTGTTGCAAGCCTTCGCGCTCGCCATCGTCTGCGGCTACTTCTGGTCGGTGCCGGTGAAGGACGCGCTCGACGTGGTCGGGGCGCTGAAGCTTCGCTACGGCTACGCCTACTCGGCAATCGCAACGTGTCTGTTCGGCGGCCTCGTGCCGTACGCGGTGTTGTCGTTCGCCGGGCGCATTCCGCGCGAGCGGCGCCTGGCCGAGCTCGGGTTCTACGCGCTGCTTTGGTTTTGGAAAGGCATGGAGGTCGACGCGCTGTATCGAGCCCAGGCGGTGTGGTTCGGCGAGGGCTCGGGGTTGGCGACCATCGCTCTGAAAACCGTCGTCGACCAGTTTGGCTACGTGCCGCTGTGGGCGGCGCCATCGCAGGTGCTGCTGTTCACCTGGAAAGATGCGGGCTTTTCACGGGCGGGAACGCGCGCGGCTTTTCAGCGGCAAGGCTTCGGGCAGCGCGTTTTGGTCGTCGTGTTCTCGACTTGGGTGGTGTGGATCCCGGCCGTCGCCATCATTTACTCGCTGCCGTCGGCGCTGCAGGTGCCGCTGTTCAATCTGGTGCTGTGCTTCTGGTGCCTGCTGATGAGCTTCATCAGCCGCTCATCGTAGTCAACGCACGCTGATGGGCGCGATCGCCAACCGTGAGTCGCGGGTGGCCACCGCCCACTTGAAGTCGGGGTCGTAGTTGATGCCCTCGGGCTCGGCCCCTTCGGCGAACGGGAAGCTCAGCTTCAAGCTGTCGACGTCGATGAAGGCGGTGCGCTCGGGCGAGAATTCGAGAAAGCGCGGACCGCGCCAGCTCAGCTCACACTCTTCGGCGAGGGCGTGGCGTTCGCGCGGCACGACCGGGAACACCCGCTTCGCTCCGCCGGGAACGTCAGTGATCACGATCTCCTCGTCTTTGTTGCACGCGTAGCGGTGCTTGCCATCGGGCGATAGCGTCTTGGGCTGTGGGTCGTCCAGCGCCGCGAGGTCACGGCTGGCGGCAGTGGTTGGGTCCACCAAAAACCAGCTCGGTTTCTGCTCTTCGTCGTAGTCGAGGCCGCTCCGCACCACCGCTCGCAGGCTGTCGCCGCTGCCCTGCCAACCCACGACGTCGAGCCAGTCCTCGCCGTGCTCGAAGGTGATGACACCGGCCGGTGCTTCCACGCGACCGAAATGCAACACGTGGAAACCTCCGGCCCCTTTCGCTTTCTTCTTGAAGCTGGCGATCGCAAAGACCTTACCGTCGGGGCTCAGGCTCGCGGCGGTGGTCGAGCCGGCTTTGCCCCAGGGGCCCGTCAGCGGCACGACCTTCTTCTGTGCGCGCTGCAGCAGAAAAAAGTCGCTCGGATCGGAGCCCGAAAAGGTGTTCGGCTTGGGGTGAAACGTCTGTTCGACCAGGCACAGGTCAGCGGAGCCGTCGCAGGCCATGGCGGTGAAGTCGTGCTCCAGCCGCATCAGCTCCTGCTCGTCGGCGGGGCCTTCGGTCGCCACCGACACGAGCCGTGTACCTGCGCCGTCCTTGACGGAGTAGACGACGCGCGTGCCCTTGGCTTCGAAGGCATGAAAGGTAGCGCCCTCGGGTGACAGCGGCCGAAATTCACCCAGCTTGGGCCCCACCAGTGAGATGCGCACGTCGTTCTCCGGAGTTTGCGGGGGCAGCGGGCCGTCGCGCAGCTCTCGCGCCATGAACGTCAACAAGTCGCTGGTGTATTCGCTGTCTTTTTGCGCAAATTCGCCGACTTTTTCCGCCAAGTCGAAGTTGAAGAACAGCTCGGCTTCGATGCCCGGCCGCTGCAAAAATAGCTTGTTGGCGTGCCACGTGCCGGCACCGGAAAACCCGCTGTCGTCACGGCCCAGCGCGTCGCCCAGCGAGACCAGCGAGAACGGCTGCGGGTGCAGCAGCTGCTGCTGCGCCGGCGGCGGCACTTTGCCGTCGAAGACCTGCGCGAACACTCGTACCAGATCCGCGCCCATGTTCGGGTCCGGCACGCTCCAGATTGCCTTGCCGAATGCCATGGAGTCGCGCAACGGCGGGTGCGTCCAGCCAAAGCCGAAGCGGATGCCGGCCGACGTGTGGGCGTCGAAAAAGGTCCAGTCGCCGCCCGCCACGTGCCACGGCGCCGTGTCCGCAAGCTTTTGATTCTTGAACACCGCGTCGATGCTGAACTCGACCCGCGGCGAGGAGTCGGTGGCACGGCCCACCCCCGGCTCGGCGACGTGCCCCTTGGCGGCCTCGCCTTTTTGGCAACCGCGCTGGCAAGCCGCGAGCAAGAAGCCGGTCGCCGCGAGCACCCACGCCTTCGCCATTGCACCAGCGTAGTCGCGGCGCACGCGGCTCGTCCAGCGCGTGCGATCACCTGCGGTCAGGGCCCCGCGAAAGAATAGCTGAGGCCCGCCGTGGGATAGAAAATCAGGGCAGAATCGCCGAAATCCTGGGTGGTGAGGCCACCGGCAAGATCGGTCTCGAGGAAGAGCGACCAGTCTTTATCGGGCTTTGCCAGAAAGCCGAATTGCAGCACCGGATAGAGCGTGAGGTCGTCGCGACCATTGAAGAAGTTGTCGCTCGCGGCCAGCCGAAAGCCCACGTACATCTGCGCCGCCTGCACGCCGCCCGAACCGAGCACGCCGGTGTAGGGAGCCAGGAAGATGTCACGACGGGCATTGGCGCCGTTCGCGGTGTAGTCGTCGGCGGCGCCGACTCCCAAACCCGTCACCCACGCCGCGTGAAACGCGGGTCCGTCGGCCTCGGGCGCGGCCACGTGGGCGAAGCGCCATTTGAATTCGGGCCCCACCACGAAGCTGTGCTGGGGCCCGATGCCGCCAACCAGCCCCAGGTCGACGTCGGCGCCCATGCCACGGCGCACGCGCAAGCCGCCGACCCATTTACTGTTCACGTCCACGTCGGTCATGTTGGATGCCTTCCACCACGACGCGCTCGTGCCCAAGCCGGCTTCGACGCCGGCGGCAATGCGCCCTTCACCCAGCGTGTCGGCGCCTTGCCCAGAGCTAGGCAATGGCGGTGGCGTGTAGCTGCAGGCGGCTTGAATCTGGGTGAGGCCGAACAGGGCGGCGGCCAAACGCAGCCAAAAATCCGGCGTCCGCGCGCCCGTCCGCGACGTCACAGCTCTCCCATCACGGCAAACGCCGGATAGACGACCCAGCTACCAACCGAAACGCGGTCGCGGTCCCCGAAGGCACGAACGTCGGCGGAGCCGAACAAGTAGGTCACGGTGAGCTCCGGCCCGACGAAGAACGAGCGATAGCCGAGCGCGGCCCCCGCGTAGCCGCCAACGTAGAGCGCGGTGCCCGAGACGCTGCCGGTCGTGCGAATCGGCTGCGGAGTGCCGAAGTCCTGCAGGGTCAAGGTCATGGTCTGCGAGACGTGAGACCAAAGTAGCCGTGGACCGCCCCACACCCGGTACCAGCTGCCGTGCCGGCCGAGCGCTACCGGGAGATCGACGTTCCAACGCGAAAAGTCGTCGACGGTCACGCTGTCGAACACGCTATGCACGGGCGGCGTGAACAGGGCGCGCCCGAGGCCTAATCCGACCGAAAGGTCCACGCCGGCGTCGGCTTGCGTCAGGAGCTGCAGGCGCAACGAAGCGCGAAGCCCGCTGGTGGCAATCCGCACGCCGATTTCGCACGCCTCGCGCACGCCGTAGTCGAAGCCGGCGTGCGCGACTGCGGCGGGGGGATTGATGGCAATGGCGGCGGCGCCTTCGAAAATCTTCCGCTTCTCGTCGTCGCTGACGGCGCGCTGTTCGGTGGCTTGCTCGACCGATTCGGCGGCGTGAATGGCGTCGGGAATGGTGCCGGTGGGGTAGGAAACGTCGACGCCGAGCTCGGCGTGGGTGTGACCCTTCTCGGGGACGTGCGCGGGCTGGTTGCTCGACAAGCCCACGCCACAAGCACTGCATAAAACGGCCAGCAACGCGCCGCACCCAACGAGCCTCTCCATCGCCGCGACCAGCCTACTCAAAAAGGCGCCGCGCGACAGCGGCTCGAGCCGTTGGAACGCGTTGCCAAAATCATGCTTGCTGGTGCGATGGCGCTGCCATTCTGGCCAAGGCCGTCCGGACTATCCGCAAAACCGCGAGAATTTCCGGGGATTCTTCGTGCCTGCGGGTTGGCACATTTCTGGCTGAAGAGCAGCGCCGCATGACCACTGAAAGAATTCTCAAACGCTACTTCCCCGTGATCACGTGTCTGCTCATCGCCCTTGCCGCCTACTTGCAGGCGCGAGGGCTCGTCCAGCTATTGGTGTTGGCACTCGGTGGCTCACCAGAACGAGTGAGCTCGCCGCCACCCTGTCACGACGTGCCGCCGCCGGTGGCTACGGAGCCCAAAAGCGCGCAAGTCATCTTGGAGCGCAACCCGTTCGATTCCACGCTCGGCAACATCCATGGCAGCCTACTGGTGGAGAGTCACGAGGAGCCAATGGCCGCATCGCCAACCGTCTCGGTGCGGCCGAGCGCTCCGGCAACACCGCTCGCTTTGCTGCAGTCCGTGCGCGTCGTTCCCGAGCAAATGAACGGCAAGGTCGTCGGCCTCCGTCTTTTCGGCATCCGGCCGGCTTCTTTGTTGGGCACGCTCGGCTTGAAGAACGGCGACCGCCTGGAATCGATCAACGGCTTCGACGTCACCAACCCCGAAAAAGCGCTGGAGGCTTACGCACGGCTCCGCACCGCGCCCCATTTGCAGCTACGCCTAGTGCGCTCCGGTCGCCCGCTCGAGGTCGACTTGAACATCATTTGAGCCGCGGCCGTGTCGCCCTCGGGCCGCTTCCGCCGCCCTCACTTGGGCGGTTTGACGAACGTGGGCTCGCACGTGAAAAGCACGTCGATCTTGGGCGCTTTGCCCTTCTGGGCGGCAGCGCAAGTGTCGGGGCAAAGCTGGATTTTGCCCGCCGCTGAGTCGATGAAGAAAGCGTCGGGCTGGCAGTCGGCAACGGTCATGGCCTGACCGAACGTCTTCGGGGCGCTGCCGTCGCCCGCGTCGTACGAGACGGCAACTTTCGACAGGTCGAGATCTTTGCCCATCGGTGATGGCGGGATCGCAAACTCGCAGGCAATGGCAGCGTGGCTGACCACGTCCTTGGCAATCGTCTCGAATACCGCGTCGAAGGCGTTGTACTGACAGAGCGGGAACCGCAGCCCTCCCGTCGAGCGGCTGAGCTCCTGGTACACGGGGCCCGCGTTCTCGACCGGGTCGTCGTTGCCGGTGCACAGGCTGGTTTGAATGGGGTCGGCAGGCAGCCACGGTTCGGTCACCACCGGCTTTTCGCCGATGCCGATGATGCTGTGGAAAATGAACGTGGGCACGCTGGCCGTGCCGAACTGCGGCGACTTGGCGGTGATCTTCGCCACGAAATCGGTGGCGGTCATGGTCGTCGAGTTGTCGTCGGTGATTTCGAGAAAGACTTTGCTGGCGTTGGGCCGGAGCCAGGCGCCCCAACCCATGGGGGCGAGCTTGAACTCGTCGGGCGTGGTGGCGTCGATGGTGTCGACCAGCAACGACAGCGAGTTCAGGCTGTCGACCTTCAAGCTGTATTGATAGAACCGCTCGGTAAAGGCCGGCTGATCGGGCGTGGGGGGACAAGCGGTGTTGGCGCTGAGCGGCGCCGTCACGCAAATCGAGGTTTGGCGGCCCTTCTTCTCGTGGCGCGAGACCAAGATGACGCGGTAGTCGACGCCGCTGGCCTGCAAAATGTTGGCGAATTTGACGTTGATGTTGCTCTCGACCGCGTCAATCTCCTCCTGCATGCTGCCGGAGTTGTCGATGACGACGATGATGTCCACCGGCTGATGCTCGATGGCGGCGTCGGCTTGTTGCGTCGCGCACGACTCCACTCCGCCCGTTCCGCCACTGCTGCTTCCCGCCGTCGGCGTGACCTCGATGTTGAGGCTGCCGGCTTGGGCGCTGCCGCCGGGCGTCGGTGTAGGGTGAGCGGAGCTGCCGGTGCCACCGCTGGCGGTGGGCTCCGGTTCCGCAACGGCGTTGCCCGGTCCGGAAGAAGCCGAACAACCGGTGAGCAACGCCAACGCTGCCAGCCGCCGCCCCCAACGAGAAACGACACCGCTCGACATGTTCGCTTATGCGAGCTTGCCGGCCGGTCGATCACGACGGCGCGCGAATTCCAACCGCCAACTGGAACTTTCCACCTTTGACAGCGCCCGCGCCGGGCACGAGCAGCACATTCCGACTCTGGACTACGGCACGTCGATCAGCCAGCGGAGCAACAGGTAGACGACGAGCAGCAACGCCATCGGTTTCACGAACCAACCCAACACCACCAACCAGCCCCGGCGCAGCGAGCCCCCGCCCGCTTCCTGGCAGCCATGACAGATGGCCCAGGGGGTCGCGCCGCCCGTCGTGAGCACGCAGCAGTCGCCGCACACCGGTTTTCGGCAGCGCGCGCACGGGCCCGCCGCCAAGGCACCGCACGACGCGCAAGGGACGAACCCGCCGTCATCGCCGTGGGACATCAACGAACCGCTCACGCCGGCAGCCTAGCGGAGCCGGGGCTAGCCGTCTCGAGCCGGTGGCGCCACAATTGCGCGCGACGCCATGCGGACATTCCTGACCGAGGCCTGGCAACTTGGTGTTCCCATCATCAGCGCGCCCATGTCTCCGCAAGCCGGCGGCCGACTCGCGGCGGCTGTTTCACGCGCGGGCGGTTTGGGGATGATCGGCGTCGCGGCCAGCCAAACCGCCGCGCAGTTGCTGGCGGATGCCGACGAATGCCACGCCGCTGGGGTTCGCTTCGGCATCGGATTGATGACGTGGGCCATCGAGAAGCGTCCAGAGTTGCTCGACGCCGCCATCGAGGCACGACCATTCGCGCTCGCGCTGTCGTTCGGAGACGCCGCGCCTTACGCGGAGCGCATTCGCGACGCCGGCATTCAGCTGGTGTGCCAGGTGCAAGACCTGAAGAGCGCGCTGGCTGCGGAGCGCGCGGGCGCCACGTTGCTGGTCGCGCAAGGCACCGAAGCGGGCGGTCACACCGGGGAGGTGGGCACGCTACCGCTGCTTCAAATCGTGCTCGACGGCGTCCAGGTGCCGGTGGTGGCCGCGGGCGGCATCGGCACGGGGCGAGGCCTGGCGGCAGTGCTGGCAGCGGGTGCGGCCGGCGCGTGGATTGGCACGCGCTTTTTGGTCGCCGAAGAGGCGCGCAATTCGGCGAAAGCGCGCGAGCAGCTGGCGGCCGCTGACGAGACCGACACCGTGCTCACCAGCACTTTCGACGCCGCCCAGCGCATTCCCTGGCCTGCACAGTTTCGCGGGCGCGCGCTGAAAAACGACCTCACCGCGCGGTGGCACGGCCGGGAGCTGGAGCTATTGGATGACGCGGAAGCTCGCCGCCAATTCGACGCCGCTCGGCAGGCCGAGGACTATCGCGTGGCGCACCTGTACGCCGGTCAAGCCGTCGCGCTCGCTAAGGAAGTCGAGCCCGCCGCTGCGATCGTGGAGCGCCTGGCGCAACAGGCCGCGCAGCTCCTGAGCGACGCGCGTCTTCGATGACCAAGTTGTTCGCGCCGGGCTACTCGGTAACGCGCACCAAGCGTCGACGCTTGCTATGGGCGGCGTGGTGGAACGCGCCGCCCGAGCGCGAGCCATTTCGCAAGCCGGACGCCGCGCAAGGCGGCGCGCGCACCCCCGAGGAAGCGCGGGCCGAAGCCGAACGAGCGGCAGCGCAGCCGCTCACCGCTTTGGATCCGAGCTGGGCGCGCGCTTGGGCCCGCATTCTGCAGGGCGAGCCGCCGTGGCCCACCGCCGAGCCCAAGGGCAAGGCCGTTCCCCGAGCCGCCGACCGTGCCCACCCCGAGGTTTCGGTGTGGGGCCTGCTGGGGCTGACGTCGCGCGCCAGCGCCGAAGAGGTGAAGAGCGCCTACCGCAAGCGCGCGCTCGAGCTTCACCCCGATCGCGGGGGCGACGCTGGGCAATTTCGCGCGCTGCACGCCGCCTACGAAGAAGCCCTCCGCCGCCTAGCCAAGAAGTCACGCAAACGCTAGACGGTGGCAACCGTTCATGGCCCGAGTCTTTTTGTATGCGCCGCAAGATTTCCGCAATCTGTGCGCCATCTCGCGGACGCTGGAGGTGCTCGGCCAAAGTGAATGCTTCGTCTTCGATCCGCACCGCTTGCTGCGAGAGCGCTACGGCAAGTCTCGCACGCGTGAGCAGCGCGTGGTGTCGTCGGGCGCGTTTCAGAAGATTCGCTGGCAGCGGGTCGAAGACCCCGCAACCTTCGCCTGCACCTACGGCGGTCGAGTCATCGCCACCGTGGCCACGGCGGACGCAGTGGACGTCCGACATTTTCGATTTTCCGAGACCGATTTGCTGCTGTTCGGCTCCGAGAGCCACGGCTTGCCGGACGCCTTGGTCGCAAGCTGCGCGGGCCGCGTGACCATACAGTCGCCGGGCCAGACCCAAAGCCTCAACCTAGCCGTGGCGTTCGGCATCGTGCTCTTCGAATGCCAGCGCCAGCTCACCGCACCTTGAACCAGCCGCCGCGCTAACGAAGGAAGCTGTAGCATGCGGCCACGATGACTTTGTCGCAGTGGGCGTTGTTGGGTTTCGTGGTTTGGACCGTCACGCTGCTGGTGGTGGGCATCGGCACACCGCGCATCGTGGCCGTGATCAACAAGCAGGCACGCGCCAACTCGTTCAACCCGAACGTGCCCCACGGCAGCGAGCGCTATCAGCGCAGCATGCGTGCGCACCTGAACTGCGTCGAGAATTTGCCCGTGTTCGCGTCACTGGTCCTGCTCGGGACGCTGGTCGCGATTCCCAGTTCGTTGTTCCAATGGGCGGCCATCGCGGTGCTGCCCGCGCGGATGCTGCAAACGCTGGCGCACGTGGCAAGCGGCAGAAACCGCGCGGTGCTCGTGCGTTTCACGTTCTTCGTCGTGCAACTGGTGTGCTTTGCGCTGATGGCCGGGTTGTTGGCTCTGCACGGCTTGCGCGCGCGCTGAGCGCAAGCCACGGCTCTCGGACCGACGACGGTTCCGGCGGACTACAGTCCGCCGACGAGGCTTGGCCTGAACGGCCCCACGTTGACGGGTGACATGGTGACTTGGGTCGACGCGATGGTCGGCGCGTGCCCAGGCCCGAACGGAAACGTGTTGCGCGCCGCCAGCGCCCGCACTTCGACCTGGCCCTTGGCAGCGGGGCTGCCGCCGATCAACAGCACCCGGTAGACGCCCGTCAGCAAGCCGGAAAAAGCGAACGAGGTCGCGCTCGAGCGTCCGAGCGCGGGCGTCCAGGGCGAAAATACGGTGCCGGTCGGCGTGATCACGATCGCGAACGGACACTCGGCCCCGGGCTCGCAGCTGAGCGAGACCTCGAATTGCCCCACGCTGCCGGTCGAGCGCTCGAACGCCGGAACCTGGCCGGACTCGAGCATTGGCAGCAGCCGCTGCAGGAGCGGTCCCGGCTTGGCCACGGCTTTGGCGTCGCGCAGCGCGGCTTCGCGGTCGCCCATGTTGCGAGCCCGGCAACGCAGCGCCTCGAACAGCGCCGAATCCGAGCCGGGCAAAAGCTCGGCCATCGAACGCCAGTGCGCGCAGGCGCGCGTCTCGTCTCCCAGCGCTTCGAAGGCACGCGCCGCGCGCCCCTGCACCTTCAGCTCGCTGGGGGCGCTTTCGGTGAGCGCGTCGACGGCCGCCACCGCCCGACTCCGATCGCCCGTGGCGACGGCGGCGTAGGCCAACAGCTCGCGCGCCACCGGCAGGTCCGGATCCAGCTCCACGAAGCGCTCGGCCGCCGCCAACGCGGGCGCGAATCGACCGCGCAGCAACAGCCCCCGCACCAGCGCTTCGTGACGCTTGCGGCTGCTGTGGCTCGCGGCCAGCTCCGTTTGCAGCTTGTCGAGCTGCGGCTGCCCCTGCGCGAGCCAGTTTTCGTCGCCGGGACGGTTGACGGCCACGTCGGCTGGCGGCTGCGGCCTCGCCGGAAAGCTGGGCAGCGGCACGGACACGCTGCCGCCGCCTCCGGGCGAGATGACCAGAGTGACCGGCACCGCGATGGTCGCCGAGCCGCGGTCCGGGGGCTCGAATTGCGCGGCGCGCGCACGAGCCGCGATGCACACCGTCACCGAAGCTGGCACGTTGCCGCTCGCGGCGGTCGCGGTCGCGTTCGTCACCGCACCCGTCGGCCCGACGCTGATGACGACGCGAACGGAGCCTTCCGCGGTTGGATCCGAAACCAGGCCGCGCTGGTAGCAATTCCGAAAGCCCGCGCGCATACCGGCCACGACTCGCGCCGCGTTCGCCACGGAGCCGCCGCTCACGACCGCGCCGCCGAGCGTGGCGTTGCCCTTGGGTCCCGGGACTTTGACGCCTACGCCGGAGCCCTCCGAGCTGGCTTGTTTCTCGGTCGAACCGATACCGGACAGGCCACCGCCGGAAGCGCCCGGCCTGATCGGCGACGAGGGCGCCGCCGGCGAAGGCGCGGCCGGCGCGGGCTCACTGGCGGGCGGCACCGAGCGCGGAGCTTCGGCTTTGTCTTCGGCGCGCTTGGCCGGGCTCGCGGGGCTGGCGGTCCCGGGGGCGGTGGTGCCGGCTCCGGAAAGCGCCCCCAAATCGACTTGATCGAGCTCCTGCACCTGCGCCGAACGGTCGGCGGTGGCGCTGTCCGACGCCGGCGCGCTGCGCTGAATCCCGAAGTCCGCGAACATCTGCTCGCTTTCCAGCACCAGCCACGAGGTCTCGCGCGACATCACGCGGAAGCGCTGGGACAGCTCGATCAGCTCCTTGGCCGCGCCCGCATCGCCGGCGGTTTCGAGCTCGGCAATCCGCGACTGAGCCCACAGCCGCGCCGCGAACGGCAATGCCCCGGGGGTAGATTCGAGCGTCACCGGTCGCGTGAGGGCGTAGGCGTCACCGTTCAAGCGCCCCCGCAAGCTCACGTTGAACGGCCCCGTCCCGGAGCGCTTGCCGACCACGACCAGCTCTTCACCCAGACGCAAGTTGGGCAACACGCGCGGCTCCAACTCGGAAATGTCGGACGGAGCCTCGAGCGCGGGCGCCACCACCAGCGGCATGCGCAGGCCCGTGACCAACGCTTCGGCTTGGTCGGCGAGCGTGCTCGAGCTCGAGACGCCGTCGTAGCTGCCCGAAAGCGCGCGCGCCAGGCCACGCAGCGCGACCTCGTCCACGCTGACACCCGCGCCGAACAGCCTCAGATCGACTTTTCGACGCTCGAAGCTGTCACGCACCCGGTTGGCAATGCTGGGCACCGAAAGCTCGCCGGCGCTGGCGGAGCCGTCGCCGACGTAGACCACCTGCACCGGTGCGCCGACGGCGGCGCGCTCGGCAGCGGCCCGCAATGCGCCCGCCAGATCGGATGCGCCCGCGGGCTTGCGCGCTTTGAGCAAGCCTTTCGCTTCCGCCAGCGCCTGCCCATTGGCAGGGCTCAGACCGGTTTTCGGAACGGCTTCGCACGCGCTATCGCACAACAGCAGCGCAAAGCGCTCGTCCGGCTCCAGCCCGTTCAAGACGCCGAGCGCCAAGGTTTGCGCAGCCGCGAACGACTCGATCGACTGGCTATGACTAGCGTCGACCACCAGCACGCGATCGCGCGGTTGGAAGGCGGGTACGAGCATGCCCGGCGGCAGCTCGGCGCGGAGCCGCATCGCTACGAATCCCGGCTCCACCGTGGCCACGGTCGCAGTCGGCGCCGGGCGCCCGAAGCTGACGGCAAAATCGTGATCGGGCGCGGTCGCTTGGGCGCGCAGCCGCACGCGCGTCGCGTTTGCAGAAGCCTCCACCGTGGCCGCGTAGCCGCTAGCCACGACGCCCTGCGCCGCAAACCCGCCGTCGCTCACGGTGACGTCAATCGACAGGTCGTCGATCGGAGTGCGCCGCTCGGCGCCGAACGACAGAGGATACACGTAGGTCTGGCGCGGGCCGTCCGAGGTGAGCACCTGCTGGTAGCGCAACACCACCTTGCGGCTGCCTTTGGCGGGGATGGGAAATACCTTCAGCGAAAACTTGCTGCCGCTCACCCACTCGAGCAGCGCCGGGTCGCGCGGGCGCACCGTGTCTTCGACGATGCTGCGAAAGATCGCGGCGGCGCGCTTCTTTTCGACCAGCTCGCCTTCCACCGGCTTGTCGCCCACGAACAGAGCAAGACCCGAAATGGTAGCGTCGGCAGGCAGCGGAAACACGTAGCGCCCTTCCAGCACGCGGTCGCCGTCGTTTTGAAACACCTCTTCGACCTCGGTCTGCGCTACGCCGTCGCGCACCACCGCCTTGACGTGATGCTGCGCCAGCCTCACGCCGCCAACGACGGCGGTAGTGCCCGGAACCCGCGCCGTCATCGTGCCCAACCCGCGTGGCTCCGTGACCGTCGCGGGCGGCGGCGGCGTGTCGACCACCGCCAGCACGGTTTGCCGCAATCTGCTGAGCTTGCCGGCAAACACCGCCGCCAGGTCGGGCGGGGCCTGGCGCTCGAACACGGCGCCTTCGCCGGGATGAAACTGGCGCACCGGCGGCGACATGCCGACGGGCTCGACCGACGTCACGACACCGCGAGTCACGAATAACTGCCCGCGATTCAAGTTGTCCATGCGCGCCACGATTTCGGTGCGCCCGACCAGCGCCAGCGAGCGGTCGACCAACTTCACCACCAGCGCGCCGGCCTCGGCGATCGCGTTCTCGCGCGTGAGCGAAAGGCCGCCGGCGTGCAGCTCCAGCGTGCGCGGCGAGTCTCGAATCAACACCTCCGTGCCTTCGCCGAGCTCGACGTGAGTGGCGCCGTCCAGCTCGAAGCGACTCACGCCGCGCTCCAAGCGCACGAGCTTGCTGCCCGTCAGCTTCACACCGGCTTTCACCGGCGCACAGGCGCTGCCGTTCGCTTCGCACACCACCAAGCTTGGCGGCGATGCCACGCTGCCCGGCTTCATGCCCGTCACCACCCACTCCCAAGGCGGCAACAACTGCGGGCTTGGCGCGTCCCTCGAGCACGCGAGCGCCACGAGCCCAAGCAACGCCAACAGGCCGACCCTCTTCATCCTGGTCGCCATAGTCTCACGACTCGCGCCGCCGACTGGGGCAGAAGTACCCGCCCCGGCGCGCAACGCTGGTCTCGGCCACCTCCCTCGCATTCATCAGCGAGCTTACGACCGCAGGTCGTGGTGGTCGCGCCTCCTACACGCGCCCGCGCGCGACGAAGGCGTTGCAAGCCGCGCTCCAATCCATGAAGATTCGAGCCTCCTGACCCAAAGCATCGCGCGAATGCTGGGGGCTGATGTCTAGATTACTCAAGACCAAGCGGCTCATCTGGGGCGCCGTGTTCGCGCTCGTGACGCTCGTCGCGCTGCTCTCGCACTTGTCGGGCAAGCGCTATCGAGCCGCCGTGCAGGCCGTCGAGCACACGCTGTCGGTGGACGCCGCGGTGAGCGGCGCGCTGTCGCTGCTCAAAGATGCCGAAACCGGCCAACGCGGCTATTTGCTGGCGGGTGAAGCGCAGTATCTCGAGCCGCTGGCCACCGCTCGCCGCGACCTTCCGCCCACGTTCGCGCGGCTGCGAGCCCTGACTCGCGACGACGCCCAGCAGACGGCGCGCCTTCGCACCATCGAAGCGCTGATGCACGAAAAGCTCGCGTTCATCGAAGAGACGGTGAACGAACGCCGCGACGGACACCTGGCGCTGGCGTTGAACCTGGTCCGAATCGGGCGCGGCAAAAAGCTGATGGACGACATGCGCGCCGAGTTTGCGCGCATGAGCGAGCGCGAAGCTCAGACGCTGCGGCAGCGCAAACAGGAAGCCAGCGACGCCGAGCGGAGCGCGACGTGGGCCATCGGCGTCGGCTCGGTGGCTACGGCGCTGGTAGCGCTCTTGAGCCTATTCACGGTTCACCGCGACGTACAAAACTTGCGACGCGCCGCCGAAGAAGTGGCGGCCAGCGAGCAGCACTACCGGCTGCTCACCGAGCACACCAGTGATCTCGTGCGGCTGCTGGACGCGGAGACGGGTCGCTCGACCTACGTGAGCCCGTCGGTGGAACGCTTGCTGGGCTACAGCCCGGCCGAGTTCTTGGCGCTGCCGGCCCTGTCGCTCATTCACGCCGACGACATGCCCGCCATTCAGCGCTTTTTACGTGAAATCAAGGTACCGGTGGCGCTCGACGGGCTCGACACCTACCGCTTGCGCAACAAAGCTGGCGAGTACCGTTGGTTCGAAGCGCGCTGGGTGGCGCGCCAGGACGATAGCGGCGCCGTCGTCGAGCTGCACACCGTGGCGCGCGACGTCACCGAGCGCAAGCTGGCCGAAGAGCAGCTGCGCGTCCAAGCCAGCGAGCTGCAGCGCCTGACCTTCAAGGACGAGCTCACGGGTCTGTACAACCGGCGCGGCTTCCTCAAGATGGCCGCGCAGTCCTTCGAGCAGGCGGAGCGCGAAGGGCGCCCCGCCGCGCTTGCCTTCGTGGACCTGAACGGCATGAAGCGCATCAATGACGAGCTGGGCCACGACATGGGCGACGCGGCTTTGTGCGACGCGGCCAGCGTGTTGTTGGCGGCGCACGGTGACGCGGATGTCATAGCGCGGCTGGGCGGCGACGAGTTCGTGGTGTTTGCATTGGACGTAGCCGAGCGCGATTTGGACCGGCTACGGCGAAAGCTCCGTGAGCTCAGCGACGAGCAGGTAGCGCGGCACGCGCGGCCCTACCGGTTGTCGATGAGCGTGGGCGCCGCCTTCATGCCCGGCGCGGCCACCAGCATTGCGCAATTGCTGGACGAGGCCGACGCCGCCATGTACGCGCAAAAGAACGCGCGGCGCCTGGCCGGCGGGGTTTCGATCCCGCCGCCCGCCGACAAAGCCTAGTAAAACAGCCCTCTTCCACGGTGCGGCCGCTCAGAAGAAGACGCCGAGCTCCAAGCTGGCCGTGCCGTACACGGAGCTTTCGTCCGACGCCGCGTACAGCTTCGCCGAAAAGCCACCCGGCAAGTCTTCGACCGCGCCCGACATGCGCCAAGCGTAGCCGAGCCCCGCCGAGCCGTCCGCGTACACTCGCCCCAGTGTCAAACGGTAGCCGACCTCGGCGTACGGTACGAGATAGCTCGAGGTGGTGGCGACCAACGCGGGTCGGTTCTCGTTGCGAGAGTGCAGGTACTCCGCCAGCACACCGAAGTGAACGCCCTCTAACCCATCGGAGAGATAGTAGCGACCTCGCAACCCGACCCCGTAGCTGAAGGCCAACGTATCGTCACCCTTGGCGAACAAGCTGTTGGCCAGCAGCCCCGCATTGAACCAGCGCGCCTGCAACGCGCCGCTGAAGTGCCCTACGCCAGCTTCCACGCCCAGCCGTGGTCCGAACAGCGCAAAACCCAGCGGGTCTACGAAAGCCGACCCATGACGCGCCGGCAGATCCTTGGTCGTCGGCGCCGGCGCGCTCTCCGGCGCTCCTTCAGGCTCCGCCGATTGCGCGGCGGCCTCGGGCGCCAGGGCCAAGCTCGCCATCACGATTGCTGCAGCGCTCAACGCGCGCCCCCGCGAATTTTCCCAAATTTTCGCCATCTAGTCCTCCACCTGAATTGGTTTCGCCCCTCAGCAACGCGCGTGCCACCGGCGTTGACCGCAGCAAACACCACGCTTTCCAGCGCACGAAGCGAAGCCGGCACGCTCGAGGTGTGACATCGCGATCGCGGCGCACGTGACCGCGAGCTTGCCTGGGGGAGGCCGAGCTTAGGCCGCCAGCTGGCGGCCGGCCGTGCGGAACTAAAACTCGGCCTACCCCCTCACTACTTCTTCGTGCGCGGCTTCTTCGCCAGCGACTTCTTGGCCGACGACTTCTTGGCCGACGACTTCTTGCTGGCGGTTCGGCGCTTGGGCGGCAAGGTGCTGACGAACGTCACCGCGCGCGAGCTCCAGGCCAACAGCTCCTCTGGGTCGTGGGAAAGCGCTTCGGAAAGCTCGACCCAGCCGGTCATGACGCGGCCCTTCATGGGCGCGGACGGCCACGCATCTTTCCGCTTGAGCAGCTTGGCCTGATCGGCCTCGGAGACTTTGACGACGCAGGTGTTCTGCCAAAGGCCGACCGCCATGTTGCCGTTCACGAACAGCGCGTCGTAGCCGAACATTTTGCGCGGCTGCGCCTGCGGCAATTGGCTCGTCACTGCTTTGAACTCGGCGATCAGACCGGGGCTAGGCTTGACTAGCTTCATCGCCACATTCTGCCAGAGCTCGCCGGCTTTCGTGGCTCGGGAAAGCAGTCACCAATCCGCCAAGACGCCGACCCCATTTCGGCGCGATTGCGCTATGTCTCGAGCGCTCGCATGCGCTACGCCGTCTACGATCCCAACGACCCGCGCAAAGGGAAAATCTTGCCCGATCCGACGCTGGCCCAGATCATCCTGGGCGAAGGCGAGACGATCACCAAAGCGCTACAGGCAGCGGCAGCTCCGGCCGGAGCCGTGGTCTGGGATCGCAAAGAAGCGCGCGTGGCCTACGTGGTGCCCGGCACCGACCGCTGACCGGCGCTATGGCGCAGGGGTGGACAGCTTGCGTAGAGCGTTGGTGAGGTTGCGCAGCAACCGTGACAGGTTCTGCATGTTCTCTTCTTCGGAGTTGCCCCAGGCCCAAAACGAAATCATCAGCTGTGTGCCCAGTTGCTGGTCGTCCACGGGCGGCAGCGCCAGGAAGCGCACGGGCACGATGGTGGTTCCGATGACCCCGCTGCGAAAATTCGGGTCGAGCTTGGCGAGCGCGAGGTGCAGCTCGTTCTTCAACGTCTCGATGTGACCGCCAGCGGTGTTGCGCTCGAGCTCGCGGAACAACACCATGACGCGGCCCGAGCATTCCAGAGCTTTCTGCGTCGACGCGCTCTGGTTGGCGTGCGGCCCCGTGAACGCGCAGTCGTTCGACTCGAGCAACGATTTTTTGTGATTGAGCCGCTCGAGCAAGACGTAAAACGCCTCGACGGCCGCGTACCGAGCCCAGGGCACGAAATCTTCGAGCGAGGTGCGCACGCGCTCGGGCGACTCGAGTAGATCGTAGTAACGGCTGGTCTTGTCGGAGGCAGCGCCGGTCCACGGGTGTGAGCGAGGCGCCGAAAACGGCTCGCCCGCGTACTCACAGGTCTTCAACCGGAGCGCCTGGCGCCCGCGCGTGTGATCGTCAGCAAGGGCGACATGGCCCTTCAATAGCAGATCGGGCGCCCGGCAGACGTCGCTCGGTCCACCTGAGCTCGCGCGCCGGCAAAGTAGGCCCGCGGGGTAACGCCGGTCGCGCGCCGAAACACGCGGTGGCACTGCGCGTAGCTGCCAAATTCGGCCTCTAGCGCCGCCTGCGTGAAAGACCGGCCGGAATCGACCAAACGCACGAACTCGACCAGCTTCAAACGTGACCGCAGCTCGACCAGCGGCACCCCCAGCTCGCGCGCGAAGACACGGCTGAGGTTCGACGGGTGCGTACCGAGCTGTGACGCCAACGCCGAGCACGAAGCGCCCGGTTGCGCCAAGACCTGCCGAGCCGCTCGACGACTGATGGACGAAGGCGCGGCGGCTTGCGCCTGCAGCTCCGCGAACACGTCGCTCAGCAACGCTTCCACCACGCTGGCGTCGCGCATCTCGGCAACGGCGCCCAGCACCGCTTCGGCGTGTGCCTGCCGCTCGGGTTGCAACGGCTCCCGCTGCGGAAACCCAGCCGAACGACGACGCTCCCAGAGCTCGGGGGTGAGCGCCAACGCGAACAGCTGCAAGTCGTCGCTGGCCTCCAACAGCACGTGATCTTGCCCCGGCTCGAACGCCAGCACGTCTCCGGCGAGCGCGGAGTGGACTTTCGTGCCCACGCCGAGCGTGGCCGAGCCGCGCACGACGAAATTCAGCTCCGGCTCGCGATGGAAGTGGCGGGGGCGACGAAACTCCGGGCGGTGCCGCCAGACCTGCGCGCGGCGCGCGGGCAGCATCGGGAATGGCTGAAACACGGCCTCCAACATCGAGCTTTAGTGTTTGCCGCCGGCGCGGCCGCGTCGAGTGCGAAAGCGCAAAAAGTGAGATGTCCGGAGCCGAGGCCTTCGTCACTCTGGCCGCATGCAACGCCTTGGCCTGGTGACGGTGATGTCGCTCGCGCTCGTGCTCGGCTGCGACCTGGGCCGCAGTGCTAGCCAACCGGTGGAAAGTCCTGGAGCGGGCGGCGGCGCGGGAACGACTGGCGGCAGCCCTGCGACGGCTCCGCCCCATGACGAAGACTTCAAGCTGCTGTTTCGCGACGACTTCGACGTCTTCGACACCACGCGCTGGCAGCTGATGACCCATTCCTGGGCCAGCAATTTGGCGCTGTTCTCGACCCAAGCCGCGACCGTCGCCGACGGCGTGCTGACCATCGCGCTCACGCCCGCGCCGGCCGGCACCGTCGACGACAGCAACACGCCCAAGCCGTTCTTGGGCGCCGAAGTGCGCTCGCTGGACACGTTGACGTACGGCCGCGTCAAGACCCGCGCCAAGCTGGCGGCAGGCTCGGCCGTGGTGTCGTCGCTGGTCACGATCTACACGCCTTGGCCCGCCGACAACTGGAACGAGCTCGACATCGAGCACCTGGGCGCCAAGCCCACCGACGTGCAGCTGAACGCCATGGTGTACACCGGGCCGCCCACGACTCCGCCCGTCGCCACGTCGGTGACCCCAACCCAGGAGGCGCTGACGAAAGCGCTGGGATTCGATGCCAGCGCCGACTTCCACGTTTACTCTATCGAGTGGACGCCCAGCTCCGCGCGGTTCTCGGTCGACGACACGCTGCTGCGCGAATGGACGACGCACATCGATTTGATGACGCTGCCGCAAAACGTGCTGATGACGATTTGGGCATCGAACAGCGTTTCCTGGGCGGGCGCGGTGACCGAAGACACCGGCAAAGCGACGGCCGTGTACGATTGGATCGAGCTGTATCAGCTCACGCCGTAGCCAGCGCGGGCGCCGGCATGGGCGATGGCCCCAAGTCGAGGGCAGCGGCCGGCAGCGGCTCGAAAGCTTCGGTGGCGGCTTCGAGCAGCAGCGGCAACGTGGGCTGGCGAAGCAACGCGCGCTTGTCCAGCAGGCCTTCGGGCACCGCTCGAAACAAGTAGTTGAGCTGCTCTTTCAACGGACCGACGGGTGCGCTGCCAGGGTGCCTCCAGCGCACCACCAAGCCGTCGGCCAGACGCTGCAGATGCGCGGCGATATCGCGCCCCGCCGGTCGAAAGGCTTCGCGCCCGGCCAAAAGCTCGGCAATTTGCCGAAATATCCAAGGGTTGCGCAGCGCCGGGCGACCGAGCATCACCGCGTCGCAGTTCGTTTGCTCGAACATGCGCAGCGCCGATTCGGCGTACCAAACGTCGCCGTTGCCGACGACCGGAATCGAGAGAGCGCGACGGATGCGCTCGATGATGCGCCAGTCCGCGGTGCCCCGGTAATGATCGACGCGCCGCCGCGGGTGCACGGCGATGAAATCGAGCCCGCTGTCTTCGACCAGGTGCGCGTTGACGAGCGATTCGTCGACCTGCTCGAAGCCGGCGCGCAGCTTGGCGGACAGGCGTCCCGGCACCGAACGGCGCATGGTGGTCAGCAGCCGTGACAACAACGCCGGCTGCGCGAGCAGCGCCGCTCCGACGCCTTTGCGCGCGGCAGTGCTGGTCGGACAACCGAGGTTCAAGTCGACCACGTCGGCACCGGCCGCGGCCACCACCGCGCCGGCTTCGGCCATCAGCTCCGGATCGTTGCCCATGACTTGCACGCTGAGCGGCACCGTCGGCAACTTCTCGACTTGGCGCTCGAGGTACGGTCGCGAAATCTTCTCGCCCGAGATGCGCACGAACTCGGTACAGACCAGGCCGACGGGGCCGTAGCTGGCCAGCACCTCACGCACCGCCGCGTTGGTGACGCCTTCCATCGGCGCGAGCACACAGGCTGGCGAGAATGGAAAGCGTCCCACGGTCTTGCCGGCGCTCAGACGGCGCGGCGGCGGATGGGATTGGCAGCCGTCGCGATGCGTTCTTTGGGTTTGTGGCCGGCCGAGCCAGCGTTGCGAGAGCCAGCCTTCTTGGCGGCGGCGGCGGCGGCTTCGGCCGCCTCGGGGTTGGCGGCAGCTTCGGCTTCTTCGGCAGCGCGCGCCTCTTCGGCCTTGGCTTGGATGGCGGCCAGCTCCGCGGACTCTTTGGCGGCGTCAGCAGCCTCGTGACACTTTTTGTACTTCTTGCCCGAGCCGCAATGGCAGGGGTCGTTCCGTCCGAGTTTCATGGTGCTATCCCTTAGTCTAGTCGTTCGACGCCCGAACTTAGCACTACAATCGGCGGCGGCATGAGCGTGGACCAAGACGGCGGCACGATCGCGACAGGCAGCAGCGGGAACGACTACATTCTCACCCCGGCCCAGCTCGCAGCCTACGCGAAGGACGGCTACCTGGTGCTGTCGGACGTGCTCAGCGAAGCCGAGCTTGCGCCCATCGAAGCCGTGTTCGAGCGCTTCATTCACGGTCAAGTGCCGGGCATGGGCCGCGACTTTTGCGACATGAGCGGGCCGTACGGGCGCGCTTTCGAAGACTTCAACCTGGTCAACGCCGTCTTGCCGCGCGTGTACGAGCCCGCGCTCGTCGACAACGTGTTCGAGCGACGCGCCACCTCGATCGCGCGCCAGCTGATCGGCGACGACGCCACGCTCGACTACGACCAGTTTCTGGCCAAGCGCCCGCAGCGCCCGAAAGCGGTGTTCGCTTGGCATCAAGACTTGGGCTATTGGCCGACCGGTACGCCCGACACCCGCACCGTGACCTGCTCGCTGGCGCTCGACGACGCCACGCCCGAAAACGGTTGCTTGCGCGTGGTGCCCGGTTCGCACCGCGAGCCCCAGCTCCGCCCCCATCGCCCGTCGGCCTGGTCGACCACGCCCGCGCTGCGCGACGAAGCGCACACCCTGACCGTGGAGCTGAGCGAAGCCGATCAGATCGTCACCCTACCGGTTCGGCGCGGCAGCATCACCGTGCACGACGAACGCATCGTGCACGGCTCCGCGGGCAACCAAACCGACGGCTGGCGCCGCACCTACGTGGTCGCCCACCGCTCCCGCCAAACCGTCGCCTACGAACGCAGCATCGGCTTCACCCACTCCCACAACGACACCATCAACTGGCAAACCCACCTCGAAGCGCTCGAGGTCTAGCGCCGCTCCTTGCATCTGGGGCTGCCAAACTGCAGCCTGAATCGCAGAAGCTTCTGTGGCGGATCCCGGCCACGTCGCGAGAACGAGAATTTTTCACAGGGAGGACGGGAGGACGGGAGGTCTGAGGAGGCGAGAACGCATTCCTCCGAGGAAGCCGGAGGGCCGCGGCCAGACTGCAATAGGGCTGGAGGATCGGCGGCGGCAGCGCAACCCCCCAAAAATCTCGCCTCTGTCTCGTCCTCCCGTCCTCCCGTCCTCCCTGTAAAATCTGGTTCGTACGGCGTGGCCTCGCGCCGCCACGGAAGTTTCTGCAATTCAGGCTGCATCTTGGCAGCCCAAGCCTTGATGGATGGGAGGGCTGGTCCGTTTTGTCGGCTGGCGGTACTGGCTAGGGTTGATGCTGCGATTGCTGCGCTCCGGTCGGGAAGCCGACGCGACCCGGACGGACCGGGCGGACCCGCTGCGCGACATCGCGGGGGCGGCGGCGCGCGGTGACCGAGCCGCGCAGCGCACCCTGCTCATCGAAACCGGCTCGGCCCTGTTGCGGACGGTGCGCGCGGTCTTGGGCGGCAGTAGCCCCGATCTGGAAGACGTCTTTCAAGAAGCGATGACGGCCGTGCACGTTGCGCTGCCGGGGTTTCGCGGCGAGTGCAGCACGTTGCACTTCGTATGTCGCGTGGCCGTGCAAACCGCCATGAACGCGCGACGACGTGGGCGCACGCGCGCGCGCCACGTGGAAGCGACGGACGACGCGGAGCTGGCGGAGCTGGCTCGCGACGACGTGTCGCCGGCGGAGCTGGTGGCGGCGGCGCGGCGCCGCTCCGCGCTGCGGCGTCTGCTCGCCGATTTGCCGGAGCCGCAGGCCGAGGTGTTGGCGCTGCACACCGTGCTCGGTTACACGGTGGAAGAAACCGCCCAAGTCACGGGCGTGCCGATCAACACCGTGCGTAGCCGGTTGCGTGCGGCGCTATCGGCGCTGCGCCAGGCCGTGCAGGCCGACGGCGCACGGCTCGAGCTCGTGCAGGAGGATTCATGAGCGAAGACAAATCGCGAGCGTCTCACCACGTGGAAGACTTGAGCGTGCTGGCTCGCCGTGGCGCCTTGTCCGCGGCCGACGAACGAGCGTTCAAGAGCGCCCTCGAGGCCAGCGCAACCCTGGCCACGGCGCACCAACTGGGCTTGGATTTCGATCGAGTTGCGGCGGTAAAACCGGGGGACGAAGCGTTGATTGCCGAAGTGGCGGCGCGCACGGTGAGCCGAGGGCGCCGAGGTGCTTTCGCTCGGTTTCGCGTGCGCGCGCTGCTGTTGGCGGCGACGCTGGCCCTGGCGGGTAGCGCGACTGCGTTTTGGCAACTGTCGCGAAAGGCCGTTGACCCTGGCCCTGCGCCTTCGGCAACGCCGTCTTCGACGCCCGCCGCCAACGCGAACGCGACGCGCGGTCGCGCGCCGAACGAAGCGTCCATTGCGGCTTCTGCCACGCTCGACCCCGTAGCGCCGCCGGTCCTTCCGGCGTTGGTAGGCGCCAACACCAACGCTCCGCACGTACCCGCCGCACCCAGTGCGCCGACTGCGCCCGGTGCACGAGCGGAAGAGCCGACCGCGCGCACCTTCGACAGCGCCGAGTCGCTGTTTCGCGAAGCCAACAGCGCGCGTCGCGCGGGCGACGTGGCGGTGGCGCGCGCGTTGTACCTGCGGCTGGAGCACGACTTTCCGGCTTCGGACGAAGCGCACCTGGCTCACATTTCTTTGGGCAACCTGCTGCTGGGCATGGGCCGCGCCAGCGAAGCCGAGCAGCAGTTCGCGAGCTATCTGGGTGGCCGAGCCACGCTGGCGCAGGAAGCGCTCGTCGGCCGCGCGCAGAGCCTGGCCGCGCTAGGGCGCACGGCGGAGGAGCAGCGCGTCTGGCAGGCGCTGCTCCGCGACTACCCGAGCAGCGTCTACGCTGGGCGAGCCAAGCAAAGACTGGCAGAGTTGGCGCGTTCCGCGGCTGGCGCGGAGTAGTCGTGTCTATCACGTGTCATGCCGCTTCCGCGCCTCGGTCTGTGTCTGTGCTTCGCGCTCGCAGGGGTAACAGCCAACGCGGCCCCGGCGCGCGCGGAGCTGTCCGCGGATGCGCCCGCGCGTGACCGCAGCGCCAGCATCGTCTTGATTGGCGCCGCGGGGCGTGACTCGGAGCTGAAGGCGCTGCTGGCAGAGCTGCTCAATCGGCGCGAAGTGCGGGCACGCATCTCGGAGCAAGAAGCATTTGGTCGCGAGCAGCTGCTGCGCTCCGAGGGGCGGGGCGACGGCGTCTTGGTGTTCGTGGTGCCGGGGGTCGGTGGCAACGTGCGGCTGTACTTTCGAGCGCCCGATGGTGAGCACTTTCTGCTGCGCAGCGTCTTGCTGCGAGCCGGCTTCGATGACGTCGGGCGAGAGCTCGTGGGACAGGTGGTGGAGACGGCGGTCGCTTCGTTGCTCGATTCCGGCGACGGCTTGACCCGCGAAGAGGCGCAGCAGGCCCTGACGAACGAAGAGGCCACGACCCCGCCGGCAACGCCAGACGAGCAAAAAACGCCCGGAACGCAACGTCCGCCGCCGCTCGCGCCGCGCGCCCCACCGGCTTCGGCAATGTCCCGCCCCACCGCCGTGGAAGGCTGGTTGGGGCTGCGCTACGGCGCCGTCGCGCTCGGCACGGAGCTGGGCGTCGCTCATGGTCCAGGCCTGGAGCTGGGCTTGGGAGTGACGCGCGGCTACCTGCTACGCGGCCGCCTGCTGTTCGAGCGCGACTTCCCGCAGTCGTTCAGCACCCAGCTGATCGCGGCCGAGCTGACCCGCTGGCGGCTGCGCGTCGCTGTCGACGCCGGGCTGGAGCTGACCCGCCGACAACTGCTACTGCTCTCGCTGGGCGTCGGGCAAGATCGTTCGAACGTCACCCCCACGTCCACGCCCGGGTCATCCGTCGCACCGCGCGCCGCCTTTCGCGATCAAGCGCCGGTGGCGCTCGCGGAGCTGCGCTATGAGGGCGTGCTCGGGCGCTTCCGCGTGGCCGCTTCGCTGGGGGCAGACATTTCGTTGGTAAAGACGCACTACGACGTCGCCCATCCAACCGAGCGTCAAAGCGTCGTGGCTCCGTGGTCAATTCGGCCGAGCGCGGGGCTGGCCTTGGCTTTTTGCCCCCGTTTGGCCACATTTTGAGTCGAGCGCTCGCCCCGGTGGTCCACTTTTGGACCCGACGACACTGGCTAGATATGCAACTTCTCCCGACCATCGCTTCCCGACCCGCCAAGCGCGCTGCGACTTCCTACGGTGTGCTGGCCGTGTTCCTCGCTCTAGCCCCGCTGATGTTTGCCGCCTGCGGAGACGACGGCAACGTGCTTGGGTCGGATGGGGGCGCCGGTGGCGCTAGCGGCGGCATGGCGGGCAGCAACAGCGCCGGAAGCAGCACCGCCGGCAGCGCCCACGCCGGGATGCAATCCAGCGCTGGCGTCAGCAGCGGTGGCACGGCGAACGGCGGCATGGCCACGGGCGGAACCGCTAGCAACGCCGGCACCGCCAACGGCGGCACCGCCAGCGGCGGCGGCCCGAATTGCAGCACCGGCGAATGCATCCGCGCCAACGTTTGCCTCGACCAATGCGGCGGCAACGTCGTCTACACCGGTTGCTGTGCATGCCCGAAAAATACCGTCGAGGAGCTGACTTGCAATGGCTCCGGCGGGCAAGGTAGCGGCGGGCAAGGCAGCACGGACTGCGTGGGCAGCACCTGCACCGCGAGCCAAACGTGCGTCGCCTACCGCACCATCGGCGGCGCGATCTTTCCGCCCGACACCGAGGGCATGTGCATGACCGGCAGGCACGTCGAGGGCAACATGTGCCAACCCGACTTCAACTACACGTGCGCCGAGCTCAACGGCTGCGACACACCCGGCGTCACTTGCCACTGCGCGCCGAACACGACCTGCTCGAACACCAACGCCTGCAAGTTGCCGACGGCGTCGGCCTGGCTCGATCCAGACGCAGATTTGGTGTGCGAGCAGCTCGCGCCGTAGGTTTCCAAACTGAGTCGGGCGAGCGTCGCTCGCCCACGTCGCGGCGCGCTCGCGAAAGCGCTATGGGTCGGGCAGCTAGCCGCGGGAGGAAACCGTGACCGACTCAGCAGCGCCCCAACTCGAGAAACCTTGTTGCAAGGTGGAGGCGATCGAGCTCGACTTCGACGCCAAGAGCTTGCGCACGCTATCGCTCGACGAAGCGCGCGCCGCCATTCGAGAGGGTCGCTTCGTCTGGATCGACGTGGACGTGCGCGACGCCGAGGAAGGACGCAGCTTGCTCCACGGGCTGGGCTCGATTTCCGAAGGCATCGTGCACGATGCGCTGACGAGTGAGCCGGCGACGCGCCACGCGCGCTACGACGACTACATTCACGTGGTGATTGCCGGCTGCAAGCAGCTCGAAACCAAGTTTGCGCTCGAGCGGGTGGACGTGGTGATCGCGGGCAGCTTCCTGGCCACCATTCACCGCGGCCACGTCGCCTTTCTGGATGCCGTGTCCCGCGACTACCGCACCGATTTTCAACGCTTTGCCAAGAGCCCCAGCTTTCTCGTCTACGAGATCTGGGACCACCTGATCGAAAACTACCTGGAGGTGCAAAAGCGCATGGAGGAGCAGGTCGAGCGCCTCCAAAACGAGCTGCGCCAGCCCAAGGTGGACGCAGAAGTGTTTGGGCGCATCTCCGACCTGGGCGCGGACCTGCTGCACTTTCGTAAGATCTTGCTGCCCGCGCGCGCGGTGCTGACCGACCTGTCGACCCGGCGCACCCTGTTCATCAGTGAGACGACTCAGTCTTTCCTGCACAACATGGTCGGCACGCTCGAGCACGTGCTGCAGGACCTGCTGGTCGACCGCGACATCTTGACCGAGTCGTTGAATCTACACATGTCGCTGGTCGCGCATCGCACCAACGAGGTGATGAAGCGGCTGACGGTGGTGAGCGTGGTGTTCCTACCGCTGACCTTCTTGTGCGGCGTTTACGGTATGAACTTCCAGAATTTTCCGGAGCTGCAGTGGCCCCACGGCTATGCGTTCTTCTGGGTGCTGGTGGCCGCGATCGTGATGGGGCTGCTGTTTTTGATGCGGCGAGCCAAGCTGCTCTGAAAAAAGCGACGGCGCCTCGGCGAGCATTTCTCGCGCGCGGCGCCGTCTATCTAACGCGACACCCGAACACGCCACAGAAACGTCTCGCGAAGTCCGCAGCGTGCAGAGCCGTGCCGTATTGATGTTCACTTCCTGGGAGTCGAACCCACGGTGTCATGAGCAGGAATCGAACCTGCGAAGCCGAGACACACGAGTCCCAGCGGCTTCACCAGAAGCATGACCTTTGGCCAACCCCCAAAACGACGAAAGCCGCCTGGGGTGACCCGGCGGCTTTCACGAAAACTTCGAAAAACCGCCTATATGTGCCCGAAATCCAGCGAGGTGAATGCAGGCAAAATGCCCACGAGCGCGTGTGCACACGACTGCCCGACGACGCCGGCTCGGCTTCGCTGGAAGCAATTGAGATACACCACGGCGTTCATGACCCGAGCGCAGTGTGCTTGCCGCGCTCGCTTCGTCAACGAAATTTTTCGCGCGCTCGCTCGTGTCCTATTTCCAACACGCAGTGTTCGAGGTCTCGGACACGTCGCCCAGCCAACGGCACGGAGGTGTCCGAAGCTCAGGACACCCGAGCGTCCGCGCGTCGTCACGGGCGCCGCTACCACGCCTGGCGCGCTTCCTGCTTTAGGGCTTCACCGCGGCGACGAGGCCGCGTGTCGTGGAGGACAACAATGAATCATCTCATGCGTGCTGTGTGTGTTGGGCCGATGGTTGCGCTGCTGGGTTTGCTCGCGGGTTGCTCGGCGACTGCTGCCCAACCAGAAGAAGGCGCCGGTGAAGCGCAAGCCAGTCTGAGCATCGACGAGTGCCCGGCCGGTGTGCCCGCGACCTTGGCACCGCCCGCAACCGAGTCGCTCAAGTCCAAAGTCAGCGCCGTGGGCGTTCAGATCTACATTTGCAACGCGAAGTTGGACGGCACCTACGCCTGGACGCTCTTGGCTCCGCAAGCCAACCTGTTCAACGACGACGGCAAGTTGGTCGGCACCCATTTCATCGGGCCCACTTGGCAGAGCAACGACGGTAGCTCGGTGGCGGGGGTCAAAGCCGCGGGGGCGACGGTCGATGCGAGCGCGGTGCCTTGGCTGCTGGTCAAGGCGGTGTCGCACGGCGCGGAAGAAGGACGGCTGAGCGACGTGAGCTACGTGCAGCGGCTATCCACCGTCGGCGGGCTGGCCCCAACCGACGTGTGCGATGGGACCCACAACTTGGGCGTCGTCGTGCAATCGCCGTACAGCGCCGACTACTTCTTCTACGAAACGAAGACGCACGGCAAAGTGAAGCAGTGCGGCGGTAGCTGACGTCTGACACACGGCAAAGGCTCGCGGCAACGCGACGTCACGAGCCCGCGCTCTCCCGTTCGCGCAGCCGCGCGGCAGGGTCGAAGCGAAAGAACGTCGCCAGCTCCCGATACAGCTCGGGATGGCGACGTTCGAGCGCTTGCGCTTGCTCGAAGAATTGCTCGACCACCACTGCGAAAAATTCTGGCGCGTTGGTGGCAGCGTAGGCGTCGATGCTGGTCTTGCGGTGTTGCTCGACCGCCTCCACCAGCTCCGCATATTCGGCACCGGCCACCCGCGACCAAACCGCGTAGCGTTCTCGGTCGTCCAGCTCCGGCGTGCCGTCCATGGCGCCGTCTTCGGCGTCGAGCTGATGAGCAAATTCGTGGAGCACGACGTCGTGGCCGTCGCGCGAATTGGCGGCCCCGCTCGAAACCGCCGCCCACGACAACACCACCACGCCCCGCTGCCACGACTCTCCCAGGCGCGCCTGCTCGTCGTCGATCACGACGTAACCTTCGCGCCGCTGAGCTTTCGCCTTGTACGTGGACGGGTAGATGATCACGGTCTCGAGGTCGCCGTACAGCGGGCTATCCAACTCCACCCGCCAAAGCAGCAACAAGCAGGCGCGCGCCGCAACCACCACCCGCATCTCTTCGTCGACCTCCAACCCGCCGGCGCCTTCGAAGGTCTTCTCGGAGTTGAAGATGCGAACGAGCGCTTCGAGCTTGCTCAGCTCCGCTTCCGTCAGCAGCTCGGCGCAAGGCAGACGGCGCCGCAGCAGCTCGCGAAACTGCGCTGGGAAGGGCTCCGCGATCACCTCTGCGCGGCTCAGCCGGCGCCACCAGTCGAACATGCGGGCAAGCATGGCACGGCCGTGCGCTTCGGTTATAGTCGCGCCCGCTCGAGCGTCGTTCGAGCGTCCCCCGAGCACGGAGAGCTGAGCGAATGGCCACGAACAGCAGTGTTTCCGAGATTTTCGAAGCCGACAAATGGCAAGCCGTCGCGGGCTTCGACTTCGAGGACATCACGTACCACCGCGCGCGCGACGTGGGCGCGGTGCGCATTGCCTTCAACCGGCCCGAAGTGCGCAACGCCTTTCGGCCCAAGACGGTGGACGAGCTTTACACCGCGCTCGAGCACGCGCGCACGTGGAGCGACGTGGGCGCCGTGCTCATTACCGGCAACGGCCCTTCGCCGAAGGACGGCGGCTGGGCCTTTTGCTCCGGTGGCGACCAACGCATCCGCGGCAAGGACGGCTACAAATACGAGGGCACCGGCGGCGCTGACGCGGCCAGCTTGGGGCGCTTGCACATTTTGGAGGTGCAGCGGCTGATTCGCTTTTCGCCCAAAGTGGTGATCGCGGTCGTGCCGGGCTGGGCCGTCGGCGGTGGGCACAGCTTGCACGTGGTGTGCGACCTCACCATCGCCAGTAAAGAGCACGCCATCTTCAAGCAGACCGACCCCGACGTCGCCAGCTTCGACAGCGGCTACGGCTCCGCGCTCTTGGCTCGTCAGGTCGGCCAAAAGCGCGCCCGCGAAATCTTCTTCTTGGGCAACAACTACAGCGCTGAAGAAGCGTTCCAAATGGGCATGGTCAACGCCGTGGTGCCGCACGCCGAGCTGGAAGGCACCGCGCTCGAGTGGTGCCGTCGCATCATGCAAAAGAGCCCGACCGCCATTCGCATGCTCAAATACGGCTTCAACCTGCCGGACGAAGGCTTGGTCGGCCAGCAGCTGTTCGCTGGCGAAGCCACGCGCCTGGCCTATGGCGGAGAAGAAGCCGTCGAAGGGCGCGACGCTTTCCTGGAAAAGCGCCCGCCCAACTACGCCAAGTTTCCCTGGCATTATTAGGCGCTCGAGGCGCTCACGACGGGGGCGGATATTGTCGGCTGGCGGGCGATAGTCTACGTTGTCACCTCGTTTGGGGGCGTGGGCTCCGAACCGCGCTCGAGACAGGGCGCACCCATGCACGGCATCATCCATCTCGAATTGCAGAACTTCGTAGTGCAGCAGCACGGCGAGGCGGCGTGGCGCGCCCTGACCGACGCGGCCGGCTTGAGCAACGAGATTTATACGCCGCTGCGCAGCTACCCCGACGAGCAGCTGATAGCGCTGGTCGGAGCCGCGGTGCAGCTCACGGGGGCCGACACGACGGCGTTGCTGGAGGCGTTCGGTGAATTTCTGGCTCCTCGCTACTTGGCGCTCTACGGCAAGCTGCTCAAACCCGAGTGGCGCACGCTGGACGTGCTGGAGCACGCCGAAAATACCATTCACCGCGTCGTGCGCATGCGCGAGGCGGGCGCGCTGCCGCCCCGGTTACAAGCCCAGCGGGTGAGCCCAACCGCCGTCAGGATCAACTACGATTCGCCGCGCAAGCTGTGCGCGGTGGCGCGCGGCATCGCCCGGGGCATCGGGGCACATTTCAAAGAAAAGCTGTCGATCAGCGACGAACAGTGCATGCATCGCGGCGACCGAGCGTGCGTGATGCTGTTCACGTTGGTCGAAGGTTCGAGCACCTAGTGCAGTAACGGGTCAGCACGACTACAACTGTCGTTGACAGAGCCAGCGTCGTCAACTACAAACGTAGTCGTGGAGACGGCATCGCTCACGGATCTGCAGCTGGCGGTCATGAAGGCGCTTTGGACCATCGGGGAAGGCACGGTCGCCGACGTGCTGGCCGCCATGACGAGCGAAGGGCGCGCGCTCGCGCCAACCACCGTCGCAACCTTGTTGCAGCGCCTCAGCAAGCAAGGCTGGGTCAAGCATCGCAAGAGCGGGCGACAATTCTTGTACCGGGCCAAGGTCGACGAGAAGCAGGCGGCCGAAGGCGTGCTGCAGAGGCTGCTGAAGTCGTTCTTTCACGGAAAGGTGTCGGCGCTCACCGCTCACTTGCTGGAGTCCGAGAAAATCAGCCGCGCCGATCTGCAAGAGATGCGGGCGCTGTTGAACAAGAAGGGCGGTTGACCTTTGGAATTGTGGCTTCAAAGCGACGTGTCGGCGCTGCTCGGACCGGAGCTGCAGGGCGTAGCGTGGGTTTTGACCTATTCGCTCCATGCCGCAGTTTGGACGATGGCGGCGGCGTTGCTTTCGAAGTGGCGGCTTTCCGCCGCGCGGTGTCACGCCGCCTGGCGAGGCGCGCTGCTGGCGCCGTTCGTCACCACGTTGCTGTCGTTTGCAGTCGTCGGAGCTGTGGCGGGCCAGAGCGGTACACCTTCGCTGAGCCCCCAAGTCACTTTGATCGCGGCGCGCGAGTCGAGCGCTCGGGATGCAAGACCGCTCCACGCCTCATCGAGCCTGCAGCTCGACGAGAGCTCCGTGCACCGCTTGGCGTGCGTGTTGGACATACTGGGTGGCGGCGCGGTCGGAGCCGCGGGCGTCGGGCTCCTGCGCTTTGGAGCCTCGGCGCTCGAAGCGCGCCGACGGCTCCGCCAACGACGGCAGCTGCGCGGCGGCCGACTACTCCAGGTCTTTCAAAGCACATGTGCCCGATTTGCGCTGCGGCCGATAACTTTGAGTCAAAGCGCCGAGATCGACAGCCCGATGGTGGTTGGTCGTAGCGAAATCTGCGTGCCGGACAGCGGTCTCTCGGATCTGAGCGACGCCGAGCTCGAGGCCGTGTTCGCGCACGAGCTGGCGCACCTCGAGCGAGGCGACGGCATTTGGTTCCCCGTCGTCGGCCTCGTGGAGGCGTTGCTGTGGGTCCACCCTATCACCCGTCGGGTCTGCGCCGAGGTGCGCCAATCAGCCGAGCTCGCTTGTGACGCCCGCTGCGTCGAGCTGACGGGAAAGCCGAGAGCTTTGGCGCTGGCGTTGACCCACATCGCAGCCAGAGCCGTGACCAAACCCGCCGTCGCATTGCCGACGATGGCCCATCCCCGCAGTGGTTTGGTGGCGCGCGTGGCTCGGCTGACCAGCGCCCGGCACGCGGCCGAGAACGCGCGCGGAGGTCGCGCGCGACCCATGCTCAGCCTGGCAGTAGTGGCCGTCGTCAGCGTTGGCCTGAACCTGCGCGTGGGCAGCGCACGCGCGACACCGACCGTAGCGGGCAAGCCGCCGGACGTCAGCAAGCTCGGCGTCGAAGTGAAAGCGCTGGCGACGCGAGAGCGGGCGCTCGAAGCCGAGCTTCGAAGCTTGTCGACCGCCTCCACGGACCTGGCGTCCGAGCAGGCGAGCTCGGTGCGTGTGCTCGAAATCGAGCAAGAATTGCGACACACACAAGCAATGCAAGAGTGGCTCGAAGGCCAGCGGGTCGACGAGTAGCGAAACCAAACACGACGGGGAGTGAGCATGAATCAGATCGCGAATGCGGCAGGCCGCGTTTTGGGTACCGTTGCGCTTGTAGGACTGACGGCGGGTTGTCACGGGCCGACCGTCACGCTCGAGCCGCCTGGAGCCGCGCTGGTGGTGCACCAGCCCGCGCTGTACCCGGAGACGATTGAGTACGACGCGGCGCGCGACCAGTTCCTCTTGGGCTCGTTTCGCGCCGGCGCCATCTACGCCGTGAAACGAGACGGAGCCGTCACGCTCGTGGTGAACGACCCCCGACTTTGCTCGGTGCTCGGCATCGCCGTCGATCGAGCTCGCAATCGCGTTTGGGCCGTCAACTCGGATCTGGGGGCGGGCGCGAAACCGAGCGCGGCCGGCCCCAAGCATCTGGCGGCAGTCGCCACCTACGACTTGGCGACGGGTCGGGCCCTGCACTACGTCGACGTGGCTCCGCTGTACGAAGGACCCCATCTACTCAACGGCATCGCGCTCGACGCGACCGGCAACGCCTACGTCAGCGACAGCTTTTCGCCGGTTTTGTACCGAATCGACGCCGGCGGGCACGCGAGCGTGTTCCTGCACAGCCAGCAATTCAGCGGCGACGGCATCAATCTGAACGGTTTGGTCGCGCATCCCGACGGCTACTTGCTGGTGATCAAGAAGAGCGACGGCGCCCTCTTCAAAGTACCGCTCGCCGATCCTTCGAGCTTCTCGAAAGTGCAAATCGGGCGAAGCTTCGTGGGTGGAGATGGCGTGACGTTGGCGACGCCGGACAACCTTGTGATCGTCGCCAACCAGACGCCCGCCTTCAAGTCGAACCGTGTGTTTTCACTGAAGAGCGCCGACCATTGGGCAACCGCCCAGGTCGCGGCCGAAGAAGCGCTCGGCGAGGACTATGCGACGACCGCCGTTCGCCGTTCGGACGAGCTGTACGTCGTCTCCAGTCGGCTGAATCAGCTGATTCAGTCGCCGCGGGAGCAACAGCCGCGGCTGCTGGTCGAAGCGCAGGTTCGCCGCATCGGAAAGGTCGTCCAATGACTTGGAGACTCGCGGGCGCGTCGGCGCGGCCCGCGCCTCACTGCAGCCGGCGCCTCAGCTGGGCGTCAACGGAGCCGCTGGCAATGAATTGCGGATACGTGCGGCCCCGCACCATGCCGGCGTAGATGGCGTCGGCGGCGTTGGCGTTGAGGGCCATGCCCGAAATGTATTCGAGCTTGAGGCTGAAATCGTGGTTCACGGGCGTGCCGGCCAACCACGCTTTCATGTCGTGGCCGTTGGCGCCGTAGGTGGCCAACAAGTCGACCACCCCGGTGATCTTGGCATCGGCCAGCGAGCTTTGGATCTGCGCATTTTGGTCGATGCGCCGTTGAATGGCCGCCACGTCGAGCTTCAGCGGGCTCTCGCCGCCGACCAGCACGACGTCGTAACCCTTGCCGGTGATGGCGGTGTTCCAAACGGTGCCGTTCGGAAAGGCGTCCATGAACGTCTGCATCTGGATTTTGATGGCAAGCTCGCTCGTTTCGTACAGCGGCACCCACTGGGTCGCCAGCCCGCCGGGCTTCAAGCGTTCTCGCACGATTTGATAATATTCGCGCGAAAACAGCAGCGAATTGCCGCGCACCCACGGATGAATCGGATCAGACGTGATGACGTCGAATTTCTCGCGCGTGGTGGCCAAAAAGTGGCGCGCGTCGTCGAACACGACCTCGACCTTGGGGTTGTCGAGCACGTGGAAGTTCTCCTCCGCGAACTGGCGCGTCGCGCCCGCCACTCGTGGCTCGATCTCACAGATCACGATGCGCTTGATCTCGGGGTAAACGGACAACGTGCCGGCCGAGATGCCCCCGCCCATGCCGACGACCAGCACCGACTCGGGGTGTGGGTGCGGCAACCCCGAAAGGTGACCAATCAATCGTTCGGTGCGCAGGTCGCTCGGGTCGTTGGACGCCTCGACACGGCCGGCGACGTGGAAATTTTTATAGCCGTCAGGGCCAATGTGCACGCCCACCGTCGAGGACGCGCCTTCACTGACGTACGGGTACCGGTCGCGCTCGTCGATCCACCACACGTAGCGGCCATGGGTCAAAAATACCTGGGAAAGGGTGGGAACGAGCGCAGCCCCCAAGACGCCCAGCGCGAGCGCCCAAGCCGGCTGCACTAGCGGCACAAGCTTCGGCCTTTCGGCGCGCTCGGCTGCCTTCGTCGTCGCGTACAATAAGACGGCCGCCGATATGCCGGCCACGACCTCGAGCGCGCGTGTGGCGCGACCCGAGCCGAACGTCGGAATCAGCCAAAAGCTGACGGACAGCGCGCCCGCAATGGCACCGACGGTGTTGGCAGCGTAGACGTGAGCGCTCGAGCGACCGGTGTCGGCACCCGCGCCCGTCGCGGCTGCGAGGGCCAAGGGAAAGCTCATGCCCCACAACACCGCCGACGGCAAAATCACCAGGCCGGCGCGCAACACATGCAGGCCGAGCAACGCCGAGACGGGAGTGATGACCGGTGGCGAAGCAAACGGCAGGTAGCGCGCCAGCACCAACCCCGCCAAGAACAGCGCGGGCACCAACGCCAATTGCGCCCAGCCCAGTGCGCGCGCCGCGCTTTGGCCGCGCCGGAGAAGCTGCGCCGCAAACGCGCCGCCAAGGCCGAGCCCACCCAGAAAGACAGCCAAGATGATGGCGAACGCGAACACCGTCGCCCCGAACAGCAGCGTCAACAGCCGCGTCCACAGCACCTGGGCGCCGAGCGCGGTGAAGCCCGAAAGACCCGCCACCAGGTGGATGGCGCGAACATCGACCTGGAAACGCGCCCGCGCCGACACTGGCTTGGGCCTGGCTCGCGCCGCGACGGCGCCCTGCGGCTCGGCCGGCGAAAGCTGGGGGGGGGTCGAGCGTGCAAGCCAGACCGCGAGCCCACCGACACCGAAGTTGAGGGCAACGGCGGCAAAAGTTGCCACCCACACGTCCCAAAAAGCGAGCAGGTAGAAGGCAGACAGCAAACAACCCAGCACCGCGCCCAAGGTGTTGGTCGCGTACAACCAGGCCAGCCTGGACATGCCGCGGCGCCCGGCCGGGTAGCGGCGCGCAATGGCCGGCAAGGTGGCGCCCATCAGCGCGGTCGGCGGCAGAATCAAGATGGTGGCGATGATGCCGCGCAGGGCAATGCCGAGCGCTCCGTACCCCACCAGGCCCACGTACAGCGAGCGAATTGCCGGCAAAACGATGGGCATGGCCAGCCCGCACACGCCGACTCCGATTTCGAACCAGCCATACACCTGGAGCGGGTGACGAGTTCGCGGCACGTAGCGCGCGAACAGCATGCTGCCCACGAACATGCCGCCCATGAACGTCGCCAGCACGATGCCGACCGAAAGCGACGAAGCGCCGATCACCAGACGCATCAGATGAAACCAAATCACCTCGTAGATCAGCGCTGCGCAGCCGCTGCCGAGGAACATCCAGCGAACGGTGCTTTCAGTCCTCGCCGCGCGACGGCGCGCGTCCGCCGCGGCAGCAGCTTCGGGGTTGGGCTTGGCCTCGGACGAGCTCCCCCGGGTCGACCGCCAAACGCCGATGGCGACGAGTGCCAACGCCAATAGCAAGAGCGGCCGCCGGGGCAGGCTGTCCGCGTCGCGATCGAGCGGTACTGGCGCTGCCCCGGGCGCGCGACTGGCAACGTCGGCTGGGGTTTCGACGCGGAGGGCCGGTGGGAAAGGGGTGGGCGCCGCGCAATACGCCGCCAGCTCCGAGATCGAGAAGGCGCCGTCTCCCACGCCATCGGTGACTGCCAAAAAACGAACGGACACCGGCTCGAAGCGAGCGCCGCGCCCCCGCAAGCCATCGCCGCGCTCCACCACGTTCGCGAGCTCGGCCAACCTGCGGTAGCTTCCGGGCGTACCGTCAAGCGAGCCGCTGAGCTCGTAGGTGTCGTTGGCATCGGCCTGCAGGAACGCGGCGCTCACGGTAAGCGGTGATCCCAAGTCGTAGACCAGCACGCTGCCGCCTCGAAGGACGAGCGCCTGTGGCGCGTCCCAGGGCGCGCCTTCAGCCGCGACCGCGCCATCCGTGACGCGTCCCGGCTCGCCCATGACGTTGCGTTGCTCGATCGGGGATTTTCCGGCAAGCAAGTTGATCGAGTCGCAGGCCGCCGGCTCGGCCGCGTGCGCGCCGGGCATTTTTCCAAGCAGCACGAACAGCACCAGCACGACAATCGCCAAGGCTCGGCGTGGCAAAGACCTGTGCGCGGGCACGACCATGCCCCCTTCTACCCCAACGCGCCCGGCCAGCGTATGCTGACCGCGATGTCGTCGCCCGGGGTCGCGCGTCGCGAACGGTTTCGTGCCTTTCCTTTGGACGGCGCGTTGCTCTTCTTTCAGCCCGCTACCGGCCGGAGCTTGCGCGTCGAAAACGAGCGAACGCGGGAGCTCCGCCGCCAGGCCCCGCGCGTGCCCATGTTCGGCGTCACCAACCACTGCAACCTGCGCTGCGCGTTCTGCTCGCGTGACACGGAACGCTCCAGCGGCTGGACGGTGGAAACCGCCGCGACCGCGCTGCGCGGGCTGGCCGCGGCCGGCACGCTAGAAGTAGCGTTCGGCGGCGGTGAGCCGTTCCTGTTCCGCGGCTTCAGCGAGCTGTTGAGCGAGCTACACGCCACGACCGAGCTCGCGCTCCACGCAACGACGAACGGCACAATCCTCCAAGCTCAAAATTTTGCACGGTTCCGAGGCCTACTGGGCCAGGTTCGGATCTCGATCTACGACGACCCGCGCTGGCAAGTTGGTGCGCGTACGTTGGGGGACGCCGGTCAATTGTGGGGCGCCAATCTGTTGGTGGACGAAGCGCGTCTGGCAAGGCTGCCGTCGCTGTTGGCGGAGCTGGCGGCGCTCGGCTGTCACGACGTTTCGGTGTTGAGCTATGTCGGCGCCGATCCTTCGTTGCAGCTCAGCCAGGCGGGCCGCCCGCGTCTGGCCGAAATCATCCGCCATGCGCCCCTGCCTTGGGAGTAAATCGCGTTGTCCATGTCGACTATCGACACCGCAACTCGCGCGGATTTTCTGGCCATCGTGCGAGACATCGATGCGTATTGGGGCGCGTGCGGGCTCGAGCGAGCGACGCGGCTGCGAATCTTGCATCATCCCATGTTTTTCGAAGAGCTAGGATCGACGGCGTTCGTAGTGCGGTCCGAGGGCTTGGTCAGCGCCTACCTGCTCGGCTTCTACTCCCAGCGAGAGGTGCCGAGCGCCTACGTCCACCTGGTGGCAACGCACGAGCGGTTCCGCCGCCGCGGCCTAGCCGCCAAGCTCTACCGGCACTTCATCCAGGCGGCGGAGCGGCACGGGTGTGAATCGGTGAAAGCCATCACGTCCCTGAGCAACAAGGAGTCTGTGGCGTTTCACCAGTCGCTGGGGATGGCCCCACAGGGTGACGCCATTTCCCCGGATGGCATTCCCTACGTGACCGACCACGCGGGGCCTGGCGAGCACCGCGTCGTGATGGTCAAAGTGCTATCGCCCTTGCCGTGATTTCGAGCGCGACGGCAGGCCGACGATCGCTTCGCGTCCTGCACGATACCGTGTGCGATTCGCTCGCCGGCCCCGTCCCCGTGACGACTCCGGTTAAAAACCGGCTGTTTTGGCGCTGAATCGCGAAGCCGTAGCCAGAGGGCGCGCGGCTGGCTAGCCTGGCAAGGCTGGGCATGTTTTCGCCACAAGCCAACGACGCTCTCGCTGTGTTGATGCAGGCGCTCACTCAGCAGCCAGAGCTGGAAGAGCACGTTCACGAGCGCTGGCGCTCGCGAGTCGGAGCCCCGGGCTCGCCGCTGGCGAGCGAGGTGCTGGCGGCGGCCGACACCCTGGGCGCCGCGCTGCTCGAGCTGGCCAGAGGCGGTCAGGACGTCAGCTCGCTGTCGCAGCCGTTCGCGGAGCCGAGCGCTCCGGTGCTGCTGTTGTGGTGCTACGCCAGCACCTGGCGGCGCGACATTCAGCTTGCTCCCATCTTGGCGTTGGCAGCCAAACAGGCGGAGCTGCGCGAGCGCGTGGCGGCAGTGGCCAGCGGGCGCGTGCTGGAAGGGCCGTTGAAAGACGCCCTGGCCTGCGCGCCGCTGATCGGTGACGGCGAGCAGCTGGCGTTGCCACAAAACTCGGAAGCCCGCGCGCGGCTCGAGATCTTGATTTGGGAAGCGGGCTCGAGCGCGCTGGAGGTGCCCGGGCTCGGCAAGTGGGTGTTCGGCGCCAGCTCGACCTTCGAGCAGATGGTGCACGGGCCGGCGCGCGGTGCCTTGCGCGGTCGCGTGCTGGCGGCGTGCTGCCTCGAGATCAGCGTCTCGGGCCTGCCCGCCATGGCCGATCCGGAGCTGATCGGTCGCACCTTGCAGGTGCTTCAACCGCTCTTGCTGCACCCGGAGCCGCTGGTTTGGATCCATGCTGCGCGCGCGCTCGGGCGCCTCACCGGCAAGCTGGAGCAGATGGAAGGCACCCTGCTCGACTGGGTGCTCGGTGATTCGCCGGTGCTGCGCCAACGCGCCATGACCGCCTTCGCGTCGCTGCCCGAAGAGCGCCTGAAGTTCCTGGGTGGGCAGCTGATCGCGTTGCTCGAGTCACCGACGGAAGCGGTGTGGGCGCTGGGCGCGGCCGCCGCTGCGACGCCGTACCTTTTCTTCGAACGACGACCGCTCTGGGATCGCTTGGCCAAGCGCATCCTCAAGGGTGACGGCGGCGCCATCGCGGCTCGCGCGTTGGCGCGCGGCCTGGCGACGATTTGGCGACGCGGACACCAAACCGCCGAGATCGAGCAGCCGCTGCTACAGCTGCGCGAGATGGCGTGGGGCGCACGGCCGTCGTCGCTGGACGAGCAACGCCGCTGGATCGAGGTCACGGCCGTGACCGACGCCGTCGAGCGCGCCGAGCGCGATCCGCTCGACATCGAGCTCGGTCTGGAAAATCTGATCCGCCTGGCCGCGCAGTACGATGACGAAGAAGCCGACGCGCGCGCCGCGCGCTTTGCCTCGTCCATCTCCGCCACTTTCCAAGAAGCGCGGCGCATTGCGCTCGGCACCGGGCGTCTTCGTCAACGCGCGGCGGCCATGAACGCGCTGGAAGGCTGCGCGCGCGCTTTCGCGCTTCGGCTGTGGGGACCCATGTTGGCGACCAGACCCGCCGGGCACCCGTTCGATCAGCCGGATCTGGAGGAAACGTGGGGCTTGATTGCCCGCGCCCCTTCCGAAATTTTGGATTTGGTGCGCGCGCGTCGCCAAAGCGGCGGCGAGTTCGACGCCGAGCTGCAGCTCGAGGTGCTGGCGGTACGGCTCGGCGGGTATGCGCTCGACGCCTGCGGCGAAGACGCCGAGCTCGGTCGCGGTCGCGGCCCGACGGCGCACGACACCTGCTTGTGGCTGCGCAAGGTCGAAGGCTTGACCGACGGCACGCGCGAGCTACCGGCGTCGCTCAAGAGCGCGCTCTCGGCGTTGTTCTGGCGCTTGGTCGACACCACGCGCGGCACCGCGCTCGGCGAGGTCGACGACGTGGAGTGGCTGGGTCCGTTCGCCGCCTGGTGGGCGCTGGTGATCGACCGGCCCGCGACGCTGCTGCAATTGGCCACGGCGCTGCCGATGATGGCTCCCGGTGCGCTGGCGAGCTGCTGTGAGCGCGCCGACGTGCTGCGCGCCGCGCTTTCGTCGGAGGCGGTGGAAGGCGGCTGGGGCGCGGCAGCGGCAGAGGCCCTCGAGTCTTTGCACGCGGCGAATACCGAGCTGGCCCAAGCGCTGGCCGGGCTTGCCCAATCGCTGGAACACTTCGGCACGGCGGCGGGCCCCAAACCAAACCTGGAAGAGATGTGTTTGGAGCTGGTATTGGCCGCCGATCGCCTGCAATCGGCGCTGGCCGATCCGGTGAAGGCGCTGCACCCGGTGCACGAGCAAAGCACCGAAGACGCGCGCACGCGCAGCTTCGCCGACAACGCGCCCCGCATCGCTACGTTGGTGGCTCGCGCCATCCGCGCCCGCGAGCTTTCGCTGCTCGACGTGTGGTTCGCGGCGCTCGGTCCGATTGCCTCGGCCTTGCTCGAAGAAGCGGTGCGAGCGGCCATCAAGCGCACGCCACCGCCGCCGCCCAAGACCAAGAAGCCCGAGCCGAAAGTGATCGAAGGCTACGAGCTGGTGAAAGCGATCGGCGAAGGCGGCATCGGCTCGGTGTGGCTGGTGAGAAAGCCGGGCGCCGATCGCTTGTTCGTGCTCAAGATCCCGAAGGCCGAGGCCTTGACCAGCGCCACCGACGTGGAACGCGAAGGCATCTTGACTTCGTTCGTCGAAGAAGCGCGGGTGCTGGCCGGCTTGTATCACCCCAATGTCGCCAACATCATCGACCGCGGCGTTTCGGACGGTATGCCGTTTTTGGTGCTGGAATATCTGATCGGCGCCGATTTGAAGCAGTATTCGCAAGCCAAGCCGATGAGTCTTTTCGAGCTCCGGCAGGTGGTGCAGGAGTCTTGCGCGGGCCTGCATGCGCTGCACGCGGCCGGCCTCGTGCACCGCGACATCAAGCCCGCCAACATTTGGCTGCGCCTACCGCTGGCCGGCGGCGAGCGCTTCGATCCGCACAAGCATCGCGATCCGGCGGTGGTGCAGCCGCTGTCGTCGGTGGTCATCGACTTTGGCATGGTGCGCGCCATCCGCGTCGCCGCCGAGGCGGGCGGCCGCTTCGTTGCCGGCACCGCCGGCTACATCGCGCCCGAACAGGTGCTCGACCCGGTTGAGCTGGATCCGCGCTCGGACGTGTACGCGCTGGCCGGCACCATCTACAACGCCACCACTGGTCGCTCCTTCTTCGACGACATCGACAACCAGCGCGATCGCATCATCGCCCACATGCGCCGCGACCCGCTCGAATCGGCCGAGCGCCTCCAAAGCTTTCCCCCCGCCATCGCCAAGCTGTTGCGTGACGCAACCGCCATCAACCCTGCCGATCGCCCGTCCCCTCTCGAATTCGGCAAGGCTTTTTCGGCCGGGTTGTGACGGTAGCGGCGAGTGCAAAGCACTCGAGCGGCTCGCGGCAACGGCGAAGAGTCAGGGAGGCATCTTCTCGAAGCGTTGCAGCCCCGGATCGATGAAGTCCCACGCGTGAGCGCGTACGCTGTACGTGACGGCCTGCGGCTGGTAGCGCGTCGGGTCATCCAAGCTGGCGGCGTGCACCGTGAAAACGTCCGGATTGGCCGAGAAAGTCATGTGAACCGGTGAGCCGCACGTGGGGCAGAACGAGCGCGTCTTCACCTTGCCGCTGTCCCCCACGATGTCCCAATTCGACGCCTGACCCTGCAGCTTCACGCCTGCCCGTAGAAACGTCAGGTAAGAGCCGTGCCCGGTGCCGCTCTTGCGCTGGCAATCGCGGCAGTGGCAATGGTTCTGGAACAGCGGCTCACCGGTAATTTCATAGCGAATCGCCCCGCACGCGCAGCCACCGGCATAAACTTCGTCCATGTCTTTTGCTCCTTCTTTCTAAAGAAGAGCCACCTTAAGCCCGCGCCACCGAGTGGTGAGAGTGACAAACCTGTCGGGATTGCCAGCGGAAGCGGCAAGCCGTTCAACGAGCGACCTGCAAGCGGACGATGATGCCACCGACGTGGGCAATGCGCACCGGCAGCCCGGCGCGGATGGGACCGCCGCGATTGGCGGTGTGGTTGAAGCCGCCCGTGACTATGAAGTCGGAATACTCGAACTTCTGCCCGGCAACCTCGAACTGCTCCACCGCGTGACCGATGGCGGGCATCGGCACGAAGTTCTGCACCGTCCCTTCGACCCAAACGACGGCGCCACTTTCGCGCGCGCCCGATAGCCGCTCGTAGTCGGAATACGTTTTCGCCGTGATCGCGATCGTCCAGAGCGCGGTCAGCGCCGGCAACAACCAAACCAAGGCCCGCCGCAGCCGCGTCCTTTCCGGATACCGCCGCCAATCACGAAGCGCTATCACCACCGTGACCGCCACGAACCCCAGCCCGAACACCGTCCAAATCCACTCGCGATACCCCGCGGCCGCCACGTCGAACACGGTGGTGTAAACGACTGGATCGGTCATATCGGCGATCCTGGCTCATCCAAGATCAGGTCGAAAGCCTCCGGCGGAGCCAGGTGCGCGAAGTACCATTCTTCGGCTTCGTGCCATTGACGCTCCCAGGCGCCGATGGAGCCTTCGCGTTCCAGCAGGCGAGAGACTCGCGTCTCCTCAGTAACCCGAAGCAGCAGCTTCAGGTCGACCAAATCCGCTAGCTCCGGGCGTGCCGTATACGCGCCCTCGAAGATGACGACGGAGCGGGGCTCGACGACGGTCGGCTCCGTGGCAAGGCGCCCGTCGAAAGCCTCCCAGTCGAACGCTTGGTAGCTCGCGGTGTGCCCTGCCCGAAGGGCCTCGAGCACGGGGCGCTGCCGTCTCCAGTCGATGCAGTCTCGCACGCGGTCCTCCGGAGCGTCGCCTCGCACCACCACGCCACCGGCGAAGAATCCGTCACCGTCCAACACGCTAGCGCCCAGCGCCGCGGCAAGGTTTGCGGCAAGCGTCGATTTGCCGGTGCCGCTCCGCCCATCGATGGCAACCACGCAGGGTCGCGCAAACCCGCGCGCACGCTCGGCAATGCGAACGACAATCGCCTCTACCGCGTCGGCATCTACCTTCAACGAGCTCACTCAGCCGTCTCCTGACGTACGGTACCGTACTGGCCTCGCGCGCCGGCTTCAACACTCACACAGTCGGCGCATCCAGACGCAACGCGGCTTTCTCTGAGAACGCGACTGGCACACGCTTGCTTCCGCGCTACCCTCGCGACGTGGAAGCCACGGACGTCTACACTCGCTATCGCGCAGCTTGGGTCGCCGTCTTTCGTAGACAGGCCTTCGCGAAGGCGCTGCGGTTGGCGGTTCTGGCCGCCGTCGTGCTCTCACTTCTACACCTCGTACCGCGGCCGGCCCTAGGGCTTCTGGGGCTCGGCTTGGCCTTGATCTCACTCGCGGCGCAGCTGCTCATCCGCTGCCCACGCTGTCGCGCGTGGTGGCCGTTGGGCTCGGACGACGACGGCCAGCGCAAGCCGTGCGCGCAGTGTGGGCTCCGCTGGGGGCAAGAAGACGAGCTGCCAGACGCCTAGCTTGGCAACACGGGCATAGCTCTGTTCCGTCGTCCTGCTTCGACGATACACTCGGCGTATGATCAACGGCGCACACGTCATCATCTACAGCAAGGACTCAGAGGCAGATCGCGCGTTCTTCCGCGACGTATTGCAGTACAAATCCGTTGATGCCGGTCATGGCTGGCTGATCTTCGCGTTGCCGCCGGCCGAGCTGGCCGTGCATCCGTCGGGCGAGAACGACGTGCACGAGCTGTTCTTCATGTGCGACGACGTCCAAGCGTTCATCGCCGCGATGAAGGAGAAGAAGGTCGAGTGCTCACCCGTAGACGAGCAGCGCTGGGGCTCGATCACGCGCCTCACCCTGCCCGGCGGCGGCAAGCTCGGCGTTTATCAGCCGAAGCATCCCTCGCCGTTGCAGACCGCAACGACCTAATAAGCGAATCTCGACGTCGAAGCCGACTGCATTCGACCATGAGCTAGCGAGGGACCCATTCCGGTCACCTCCCGTCGAACACGAAGGGGATGGTCACGATTGTCGACTCCGAGGCAGGATGGAACGTCATCGTCCGAACGATGCTGAGCACGCACTCGGCGAGCTCCGGGTAGCCAACAGGGGCATCGTCCGTCTGGGCGGAAGCTACGCTGCCCGATGGCTCAATCTCTGCCTGCACGAGCACGCGAGCGGTCATCGGGGCGTCTGGTCCCCGCTTGTCCAGCGCAACCTGCCAACATCGGGCCTTGACTCGCGGTACTGCCGCCGCGACCACTGGCGAGATATGCTCCGCGGTGAGCCTAACGGGAATTTCTGCCGACTCTTCGCCCTTCCCTGGCGGGGCAGGCGCAGCGGGCGTGACGTCTTTCTGACCGGATGCATCGGAGCGGGTGCACGGCGCGGGAGTTGCGGCAGGCCGTGACGGCGGGGCAGCCGTGCTGGCGCAAGCCGTCCCTAAGAATCCAGCCGCGACAACCAAACCGACGACCCGCTTCGACCCAGCGCTCCTTGCCATTGGTCCGGGCAAGGTATCGCCCTTGACCGGCCGCGACATCAGAAAAACGGCACGAGCAAGGCGCGCCCAATCCCCGCCATTCAGTGCGTGGATTCGAGAAATCGCAACGCCTCTCTCCAAGCCGCCTGCGCCGCTGCAGCGTCGTACCCCGGATGCGCGCGCTCCGCGAAGCCGTGGCCGGCATCGACGACGACCAGCCTTGCTGGTGTCGCTCTCTCATTGAGTGCCTGGACAATGGACTTCAGGCTCACGGGCGCTGGGTCCGAATCCCGACTCGCGCCAATGAACAGCACCGGTGCTCGCGCCGTCTCGTACAGGTCCGAGCTCTGGCTGAAGCGTTCGCCGTAGTAGGCGACGACCCCGGTCACATTGGGCAAAAATCCGTCCGCCACCGTCGCCCAAGCCGCACCGAACGACCACCCCAATAGAAAGCGCCGTTCGGAGCGAATTCGTGGATCACTCGCCAGCGCCCCATATGCACCCTCGATTAATTCGCGAATGGCCGGCGCTCTTCGAACCGCTGCATCTCTGAGGACGAGGGCTTGTTCGACCGACGTGGGCACGCTGCCATCGTAGAAGTCCAACGCGACGGCCGCGAAACCGTGCTCTGCGAGCTGGTCGCACCATCCGAGAACCGACGGCGTGCGCCCCATCGCCGAATGAAGGACCAAAACGCCCGGAAGTGGGGCCGACCTGTCGCGGGGGAGATGCAACGAAAGAGCGTGACCTTGAACGTTCAAGCTCGAGCGTTCGACCGTGTACGTTACGCGTGCAGGCGCGCCAGTCGCACCGTTCACGGCTGGCGTGACCGCCGTGCGACTACCGCAACTTACGAGTCCGAGGCACAGCACGATAGCCCGGCGAAGAGTCACGACGCTTGTCGATTTTCTCCGCCCGTACATCATCAACCGCGAGCTGGATACGGTGCCACGGACCATGACTTCTGGCTAGCCGCCCAAGAATTCAGCGACACGGTTGTCAGAATCGGGATGAGCAGCAGCCGATTGCGGAATGGCGCGCCGTGGCCACGACTGGTCGTGGTGTCCATTCTGGCATTTTCCGGCTTCAGCCTCTGGGCCCGTTTCGGGTGGGCATGTTCCTGCGCGGGGAACTGGGAAAGAACGGATGCCGACGTCATCTTTCAGGGTCAGGTCGTTGAAGTGCATGAACCAATGCACCTCCGATTCAGCAGACCACGAGGAGTGGCCCGCATTCCGTGGCAACTCTGGTTCAAGGCCTCGGAAGCATTGGACCCGGGCGTGCGAACGGTGTTCCGCGTAAGCAGGGTGTGGAAGGGCGCGGCTTCGCAATTCGTCACCGTGAGCACCGGCTCGGGATGGTGCTGCGACTGCTCAGTCGGCAAGATCTTCGACGAAGGAAAGGACTACGTCGTCTATGCATTTCGACGCGATGGAGAGCTGAGGATCGGATTTTGCGCGGGCAGCGCACTGGGCGGAAAAGCGTTGCCTGGTGCAGAAGCGGCGAAGCTCGGCGCTGGAACGCCGCCCGGTACTGGCAGCACATTTCCAATGTTTTGGCGCCACCTGCTGCTGCCGGGCGCCATGGCCGCGCCTCTCTTGCTGGCAGCCATGATCTGGCAACGATCACGCCGATAGCCTCCCGTCTTCCCGTCCTAGGAAGAAAAGTCGGAGTCCCTCCACACGTTCGAAAAGTGAGTTCGGTTCCGAACTCACTTTTGACTTCGGGAGACGCCTCTGGCGCCGGTTTCGTCCCGTCAGGCCGGCGGGCGCGCCCCTCATCAGCGACTGCCTGTGAAAAATCTCGAATCGCCCAAGGTGGCCTTGCGCCGCTACGGAAGGTTCTGCGATTCAGGCTGCGGTTTGGCAGCCCCCTGCTGCTCTGTGGCGGCGGTGGGTGCGGAGGGTTTGGGTTTGAAGCGGATGAGGCGCGCGAGCATGAGGATGATGAAGGGAATGAGGGTGTAGCGCGTGATGGTGTAGTCGCTTAAGTGGTCGCGTTCGACCCAGTAGACGTGAAGGATGGCGAGCGCGGTCGCGGGGTAGACGAGGCGGTGCAAGAGCTTCCAGCGTTTGCCGCCCAGCCGGCGCGTCATGCCGTCGGTCGAGGTGAGCGCGAGCGGCACCAGCAAGAGCAGCGACGCCCAGCCGGGCTGGCGCGATGCTTGGTGGAGCGAATCGTAGATGACGTAGTCGACGTGAAGCTTTTGGCCGACCACGAAGTACGCCAAAAAGTGCAGAAAGCAGTAGCCGAACGCGGCGAGACCGAGCGGTCGTCGCACCGCCGGCACCCACGCCGCGCGCGTGAACCGCTGTACCGGCGTGCACGCGAGCGCCAAGAACAGAAACGCGAACGCCCAGTAGCCACTGACGTTGACCGAGAACGAAAACGCCGCAAAGTCGTAGTCGCGAATGAAGTGCGGATTGTGCTGGTACAGCACGCGCACCAAATCGATGGCGGGGAAAGTGCTCGAGACCGAAACCAGAATCTTGGCGAGCCGCGGCGACAGCACGCCTCAGCGTAAGCCGCAAACGGCACCTTCACCAGCGCGCGACGGCGAGCCCGCGGCGAAGGCGAAAAACGAGCCGCGCCGATGCGACCGGCGTCACTCGATTCGGGGGCTGCCAAGCTGCAGCTCGCATTGCAGAAGCTTTCGTGCCGTCTCCAGGCAAAGCCGTGCAAAAAAACTGCGCTGCGCAGGTTGGAGCACCAACGACGCAACTGCCGCCGGCCGAAGACTTACGGTTGCTGCAGCAGGGTCAGAATCGGGCGGCTGTTGGCGAGCTTGGGCGCAAAGAGCGACGGCCGGTCCGGATCGGCGACGATGGCCTCGAAATCTTCGCTCGTGAGGCCGCGCGCCAGGCGACTGGCAAAGCTGGATTGCAGCTGGCGCACGTAGTGCTCCACGTCGTAGTCGCGCGCATCTTGCGGCAAGGCCGGCAACGCGTCGGCGGCGTCCGTATCTTCGCCCGCGTCGACTTCGACCCAAAGGCCCGCGCGGCCTTGCGTGCGCCGATAGACGTACACGCGCTCACCGACGCTCCAGTGCTCGCGACCGTTGGCGAGCATGGCTTCGTACGGCAATTCTTGGCGCTGTAAGCGCGTGCCGGCGTACTGTTGCGGGGTCTTGGTCAGCCGTACGCGCGAGCAGACGTCGAACGTCGGTAGCTCGCGAGCACGCAACGCGCGCAGGGTGGCCACGTAGGCGGCGCGAACGCCCGGCAAGTCGCCGGCGAGCAGCCGTTCGATGGCGCGGCGCAGAAACGTCTCTCCGAAGGGCTCGGCGCGGCTGGAACGGAAAGCGACGCCCTTCAACGAAAGCTCACCGCGGTACGGCTGGAGCGCGTAATTTTTTGGCTCGTGCGAGAGCATGGCCGCGTAGCGACCCTCGAATTGCAAATCGACCAACGGCGGCAACAGCGCCGCTACCTCCGCCACGACACGGCGCTCGTCGGCTTCGTCGAAGCTGTCCGGCACCGCGAAATACACGCCGTCGGTGTCCGCTTCCAAAAGCTGCACCCCGCGCTCGGCCAATTGCTGGCACATGAAAGAGAGCAGCTCTCGCCCGCGCTTGGTCACTTCGTTGGCGGCGTGCACGTCGGCGAAGCGGGTCAAGCCGACCGCGCCCAAGTAGCCGTAGGCCGAATTGACCACCAGCTTGATCGCCGCCGACACCGCCTCCAGCTGAAAGCGCGCCGCCGAGCCTGCCGGTGCCGCGCGCGCCCCGGCTTTGGCCGCCAGCCGCCGCTCGACCAAGCGATCCACGACCGCCAGAAACACGCCCAAGCGATCGCGCCCGGGTCCAATCTGGTACTGACGCATGAGCGAGGGATAGAGGCTGGCCACGTCGGCCTTCACGATGCGGGTCGCCACTCCCGACGCGAACAAGTACAGCGCCGCGCCTTGGTGCAGCGTGCCGTCACTGGCTTCGTGGGCCGGTAGCGCTGCTTTGGCCCGCAGGTACGCCCGCACCAGTAGCGGATCGAGCACGCCTGTCGCAGCTCCCGCGTCGGCCAGTCGCTCGTAGCGGCGCGGCGCCATTTGGCTCAATGTAAACGCGGCGCCGCCCAGCACGCGCGCCACGCCAGCGGCTTCGTGCACGTCGTCACCGGCGTAGCGCCGTACCCGCTCCGGGTCGCTCAAGAACGTCTCGTAAATGCGCGCGCCGGGAATGTATTCGCGATCGGCGGTCGCCAAGCCGAAGTGACGCGCCACCGCTTTCAAGCCGTGCCCTGGCAAATCGCGCGCCGAAAAGTCGTAGCGACGAACCGCGTCCATCGAGTCGAGCAGCTCGCGGCCCGGCACCGTGTAGCGCGCGCGTCGCAGACGCTCGAGCCACGCCGCACCGGCTTGCCCCAAACGCGCTCCGCGCGACGCCGGGCGCAGGGCGAAATCGACGTGCTGCCGCCGGCCCAACGCCAAGCGAATGCGCAAACGTTCGGCGCGCCGCATCACGAATGGCAGATCGAAGCCGTGCAGGTTGTGATTTTCGATCACGTCCGGATCGTGAAACGCGATGCGCGCGGCCAGCTGCTGCAGCAGCTTGGCCTCGGAGGCGTCGTCGTCGCCCGCCGACTCCAGCAGCTCGTGCTCACCGTCAGGCGTCCGCACCGCGATCAAAAATACGCGATCGACATCCGGGTCCAGCCCCGTAGTCTCCAAATCGAACTGCAGGCGACGAACATCGTCGTACTCCAAGCCGCGAAAATACGTGCGCCCCGTCGCCACCAAGTATTGCTCCTCGGGCGGCAAAACCAAGAGCGCGTCACCCAGCTCCCGCGCGCTCGAAACCGCGCGCCCCAACCGCTGACTGGCTCCGCGCAGCACCGCCGCGCGCAGTTGCTTCACGTCCGGTCCCCGCAAACAAAAGCGCAGCCCCGAAGCGCCCTCTAGCTCCTCGTAGGTAATGGCGCTCGCCGCCGCGTGCTCACCATGCGGCTCCAGCCGCCCCCCCAAATGCTGCACGTCCGCCAAAGTGGCCACCAGCAACCAAGGCCGAAACCGCTCCTCCTCGCACACCAGCCTGCCCGCCCTCGGCTCCCGCCGCCAAACCCAAGCCTGCCCATTCGCCTCCGCCCAAACCGAGACAATGCCAGGCGTCTCGTCCCAGCCATGCAGCCACTCATCTTCAATCACCGTCGACAGCTCCCCAACCTAGCACCCCGCCCACTTCCAAGCCCCAACCCCAAACCCAAACCCAAACCCAAACCCAACCCCAAACCCAAACCCAAACCTTAGCCTTAGCCTTAGCCCGAACCTTAGCCTTAGCCCGAACCTTAGCTTTAGCCCGAACCCAAACCCGAACCCCAACCCCTAGCCACGATGCAGGCGGGGCTCGGCCCAGCCGAGCGGTCACTCGGTGTGAGGGACCGCGCCGCCGGCTCGGGCGCCGCTGATGAGCAGCTAAGCCGCCCTTCGCTCGCGCCAGAATGACTTCGCATGCGAAGTCATCTCTGCTTCCACCCCCAGCAGACCTTCAACCGTTCGTATTCCCTAGTGAACGCCAGCTAGCGTTCACATCCTCAGGAATGACTTCGCATGCGAAGTCATTCCTGAGACGCAACGGGGGAAGATACGTGAAAGCGCACCCGTGATGCGACTCCCCGCAAACTCTCGATCGTGCGAGGTGGCCTAGATCCGCCACAGAAGCTTCTGCGATTGTGGCTGCAATTTGGCAGCCCTGAGATGTGATGAATCCTTGGCCGCTTGCAGATTGGCGGCCCCTCGCGTCCAACGCCGGATCAGCGGTCGATCACCACTTCCAAATATTCCGCTGGGATGGCCAGGCTCGTGGTCTTGGACGGACTTTGGAATTGCTTCACCAGCTCGCGCAGGTCGTCGGTGAGGCGCGCTTGGCCGGCGGCGTCGAGCGCGCCGAAGGCTTTGTAGGTGGGGCCGTAGTAGTCGCGGAACGTGGCGAGGAAGTGCTCGAAGGACTCGTAGCGAAACACGAACATGCGGCGGCGCGAGTGGAAGAGGGCGACGTCGGGAAAGAGCTCGCGCAGGCGTGATTCGTTGCCCCAATAGACGGGCGAAGCGACGCCGGCCGGCGGGGGAACGTGCTTGCCGACGGTGACGAGCATGCGGCCGACGAAACCTTCCGGCGTCCAGTTCGCCAGCGCAATCTTGCCGCCCCGGCGCACGACCCGCGTCAGCTCACGCGCGGCGCGCTCTTGATCCGGCGCGAACATGACGCCAAACGTGGACAGCGCGGCGTCGAAAGACTCGGCCGGAAACGGCAGTTGCTCGGCGTCGCCCTCGACGAAATCGATGGCCAGACGTTCGGCGGCGGCACGCTCGCGCGCGCGCTCGAGCAGCGCGGGCACGTAGTCGAGCCCGGCGACGCGACAAAACCGGTGCGCCGCCGCGAGCGACGCGTTGCCGTTGCCGCAAGCCACGTCCAAGACGCGCGAGCCGGCGTCCAAGTCCGCGGCTTCGCACAAGGTTTCTCCTACGATCTGCAGGGTATTACCAATCACCGCAAAGTCACCGGACCCCCACATGGCGCGTTGCCGCGCCTTGACGGCGGCGAGATCGACCCCTACCAAAGGCAACGGACGCGAGCTTGCGGGGAACTCCAAAATCGATGTCATGCGCTCTGTTCTTTCTGCGGCAACCGGCAGTTTCGCCGACCGCAAAAACGTTGTAGGGATTGCACACCGGCCTCGGAATGACTGCCCATCGGATCGACATGACTCTGCGTCGGCTCGGCTCCCGCAGCTTGAGCGCGCGTCCGGCTGGCGTAACTTTGCGTCCGAAAGGCGGACTCTGCCCATGATGGACACGCTTTCGGACGTGCTGCGCGCCGTGCGTTTGAGCGGCGCCGTGTTCTTTGCCGTCGACGCCTCGGCGCCGTGGGTGGCCGAAACGCCCAGCGCCAGCACGGTGGGGCCGTACCTGCTGCCCGGCGTCGATCACGTCATCGCCTACCACGTCATCGCATCCGGCACGTGTTGGGGCGGTCTCGTCGACGAGCCGGCGCTGAAGCTCGAAGCGGGCGACATCATCGTGTTTCCGCAGGGAGATCCGCACGTCATCTCCAGCGCGCCAGGCATGCGCGGCACGCCTGATTTGGAGGCTTTTCGCGACGTGCACAAGAGCCGAGTGCCGCTGACGGTGTCGATGCGCGGTGGGGCCACGCGGCACGAGCAGGTGGTGTGCGGCTATTTGGGCTGCGACGCGCGTCCCTTCAATCCGTTGTTGGCCACGTTGCCGCGGCTCATGCACCTGCGCCCCCAAAGCGACGATGATCCGTTGCACCGCCTGGTCGAGCTGGCGGTGGCCGAATCGGCAGCACCGCGCGCCGGTGGGGACTGCGTGTTGTCCAAGCTCAGCGAGCTTTTGTTCGTCGAGGTCGTGCGTCGCTACGTCGCCCAGCTACCGCCGGAGGGCGTGGGTTGGTTCGCGGGCTTGCGCGACGAAAATATCGGCCGCGCCCTACAAAAGCTGCACGAACGGCCGACGCACGACTGGAGCCTGGAAGACTTGGCCAAAGAGTGCGGCTTGTCGCGTTCGGTGCTGGCCGAGCGTTTTGCGCACTTGGTCGGGGTGCCGCCGATGCAATACCTAGCTCGGTGGCGCATTCAGCTGGCCGCGTCGCTGTTGCGCAGCGGCAAAGCCAGTCTGGCCGAGATCGCCGAGCGCGTGGGTTACGGCTCGGAAGCGGCGCTCAGCCGCGCTTTCAAGCGCGAAGTGGGCGTTGCCCCCGCTTTGTACCGTCGACGCGAAGTAGCGTGAGCCTGCGTTCGGGTGCGGGCGTCGGCGCGCGGGCGCGAACGCGAGCGGATCCGTATTCGCAGTAGTGGCGGCCGGACTGCGAGTCATTCTCGAAGCGTGCGCGCTGCCTCACGTTGCCTGCTCAAGGTCGCGCCTGCCGCGCGCCACGAGGAGAAGCTAGATGCAAGAGGACACCGCATACAAAGGTCGCTGTTTCTGCGGCGCCGTCGAGGTCAAGGTCACCGGCAAGCCTGCCGCCATGGGCTACTGCCACTGCGAATCGTGTCGCAAGTGGTCGGCTGGTCCCGTCAACGCGTTCACGCTGTGGGCGCCACGCGCGGTCGCCGTCACGCGCGGCGCCGACCAGGTCGCGTCGTTTCAGAAGACGGAGCGCAGCATCCGCAAATGGTGCAAGAATTGTGGCGGGCACTTGTTCACCGAGCACCCCGGGTGGGGCTTGGTCGACGTTTATGCGGCGACGATTCCGGAGCTGCCGTTCGAGCCGATGCTGCACGTGAACTATTCGGAGACGGTGCTGCGGCTGCACGACGCCTTGCCGAAGCAGCACGACTATCCCGCCGAAATGGGCGGCAGCGGTAATTTGCTGACTGAGTAGCGCCGATAGCGCAGCGCGGAGGGGCGGCGCGAACGGCGCCGCCTCTCTTTGGGTCAGAGCGCTACGCGAGCGGCGCGCCACGACTCACTACGCCGTGCGCGCCAGCTCTCGCTCGACGGCCGCCACCAGCACCGGATCGCTCGGCTTCACGTCCGGCGCGAAGCGGGCCACCACTTGGCCTTGGCGATCGAGCAGGAACTTTTCGAAGTTCCAGGTGATCTCTTGCGGGGCGCCGACGTCGACGCCGTGCTGCTCGAGCTTGCCGCGAAAGTCCGACCCGGGCTGGTTGGTGGCGTCGGGGCGCGCGCGCGTGAGCGCCGCGTATAGCGGATGCTGGCCAGGACCTTTGACGACGATCTTCGAAAAGAGCGGGAACGTCACGTCGTACTTGGTGGAGCAGAAGGCTTTGATCTCGGCTTCGGTACCCGGCTCTTGGGCGCCGAACTCGTTGGCGGGAAAGCCCAACACCTCGAAACCTTGCGCGTGGTACTTGCGGTAGAGCGCCTCTAACCCTTCATATTGAGGGGTGAGACCGCACTTGGAGGCGACGTTGACGACGAGCCGGACTTTGCCGGCGTAGTCCGCCAGCGACGCGGGTTGGCCGTCGACGGTGCGCACCGGAATGACTTCGAGGGGGCTCGGCATGGTGCTGGCGATTGTTGAGCCCAGCGCCCAGGATGACAAGCCGTCCGGGCGGCTCAGGTGGACTTTTTGGGTCGCCGCGGGCGCGCGGCGCCCTTGGTTGAGACAAGATTGCTCGAAGCCGGCTTGCTCGCGGTGCCTCGATCCTTGCGCGGAGCGCTGGCGAGCGCGTGCGCGGCTTCGAGCGCGGCCGTGAAGGTCGCCGCGTCTATCTGCTTCAAGTCGCAGCGCGTCCAGCCCATTCGGCCCCAACCGCCGGCTACCGGCGCGATGGCTTTGGGGGCGCGCTCACAGAACCGCGCCTGCTGCTCGAGGTCGAACATGAGGTTCATGTCGCCGCCGTCGAGCGAAAGCGTGGCGAACGTCCGTCGCGGAAGCCGAAACGCCAGGCGATCGAAATGCGGGTAGGACGTGGCGCCGTCGAGCGAGAGCGCCAGGGTACGGGCCCGTTTGGCCGTGACTGCCATGAGCCCGATCCTAGCTCACTCCAGGGGCTGTTCCTCACTGTGGTCGACGGCGGTGATCTCGCCCGTCTTGGGATCGAGCGCGATTTTCACGCGGAAGAGCGAGGTTTTGCCGTCGCCGTTCAGGTCACCGCGCGCCAAAATTTCGGCCGTTTTGCCGTCCTTCGCCGCGACCACTTCGTACTGATAGTACTGCGGCTCCGTCAGCGAGAAATGAATTGGCGCCCAGGCTTTCCAATCTTCCGGCGTGGACTGGTACTTCACGCCGCGCGGCACTACCGCCGGGACGGCCGGCAACGACATCAGCTTCTTCGGTAGCGGGCGTTTGCCGGCGGGCGGCGGCTCTTGCAGGGTCGCCGAGTACAGCTTGGCGATTTGCAGAACGACCGCCGGCGCCTCGGCGCTCTTGGCGTTCTGGATGTAGCGGCGAACGCTGTAAACGCCGAGCCCCATCAGCACGCCCAGGTCGCGCGCCTGATCGATCACCGGTTCACGCAGCTCGAACACGGTCGTGAAGTGATTGCCGTGTCGCTCCACCTTCAACGCTTTGGCCAGCCTGCCAATGTCCGGTTGAGTCTGCGCCAGCTGCGTTGCTTGGCCGAGCCCTTGCTGGATGCCTTGGTCGGCCGCGTCGGCCATACCTGCGTTCGCAACCTCTAGGTCCGCTTCGAGCCGAAACGCCTCGGGGTTCACGCGCAACGCCCCGCCGCCCGAGATGCCCTTTTCGGGCGGCGGGGCGTTGCGCGCGATTTGCTGATCGCCCTTGAGGCTGAGCGCAGCGGGGAAAGGTGCGGGCGCCTTTGCCGCCAGCGCCGCTTCCACCAGCGCTTTGGCTCCGAACAGCACGACGCCGGATTGCACCACCACCACGTCACTACCCGCCGCATAGGCTTCGTCGGCGCCCGCGACCGGGACACGCTCGACCGGGAACAACGCGCCCACGCAGGCCGTGCGTGCGGCCTTCACGCCTTCGGGGCCCAGCTCCAAAATCACCAACCCACCGCGAGCGTCGGCGCCCACGGCCGCCTCGTGAGCTTGTGCCGTCAGCACCCCGATGCAGTCGCGTTGGGTGCTCTTCAGAAAGTCTTCGGACTCGTTGAGCACGCCCGGCACCAGGCCGGCGAACAGCTCGGTGTGCATCAGCGCGTCGAGGCCTCCGTAGAGGGCAAACGCTTCGTGACCGTCGAAGATCCAGTAGCGGCGCAGCTCGGCCGACGCTTCACGCGCAGCCGCCGGTGCGGGTGCGCTGGCGACCGGCGCAGGAGCGGGTTTGGGCGCCGGCGGCGGCGCCGCGCCACACGAAAGCAGCGCGAGCGCGCAGCCGATGGAACCGAGACTCTTGAGCCACATGGGCCCTCCGTGTAGCGCAAATCTCGGCTGGCAAAGGGATTTTCGAGCGACAGGATCCGCGGCCGACCTCAGCCGGTGTACGAATCGTCTTGTTCGATGCGCGAGAGCACCCAGTCGAACTCGCCGGCCGTGACCTTGACGCGGCAGTACTCGCAGGTGCCAGCCATGCCGATGCGCAGCGCGGCCCCGCAGTTGGGGCAGCTCACGTCACCACGCGACTGGCCGCGGCGCGCCGTGCCGCGGATCCAGGTCCAGTATTCCGAATAGGTCCGCTGGCGGCTCTTGCTGCCGCTGAGCAGCTTGCCGTCGTCACTGATGGTGTAGTCGATGCTGGTGGCGAAGAGCCGCACCGTGATGGCGTCGTAGTGCTTGTCGCTCGTGACCTTGGCCAAGTCGATGCGCAGGATGCGCGCGTTCTCGGTCACGTTGCGGCAGCGCTCGGCCACGTACAGGTCGATCCAGTACAACATGCTCTGGAACAAGTTGTCCGACACGTACGGGCGAATCTGCAACGGGTCTCGGCCGGACCAGGCCACCTGCAGCGCGCCGAACACGTGCACCATCCGGGTCGTGAAGGTTTGCCAGGTCACGCTCGGATCGCGCTCTTGCAGTTGCTGAAAGCGCGCTGGCGCCGCGCTGTCGGCGATGGTCGGCAGCTCCGTGCCGCTCTCGGCCACGTCGCCGGTGAGCAGCGGCCCGCGCGGCTCCCGAGTCTGATTCGAAAGCTCGGCGATCATCCAGTCGAAGCGACCGAAGCCGACGTCTTGGCGACAGTAGCTGCACTGGGTGCCGCGCATCGACTCGAGTGGAGCCCCGCAGTTGGGGCAGTCGAGCTTGTGAGCGCGCGCGAACGGTCGAGATTTCGCGCTGTGCAGCCGCGTCAATACCAGCGTGTCGACGACGTAGAAGCGTTGCTGATGACCGTTCTTGGACAGCTCCACGAAGTTGGCTTCGATTTCCAGCTCGACGCGCAGAGTGCCGCTGCCGAGGCCGGAGAAATCTTCGTAGCGCATGGCTCCAATCACGATGCCCTGCACGTCCGCCAGCTGAGGGTCGGTCAAGACCGAGGCCAAACCGGGCTCCAAATACGCCGCCAGCGGCCCCGTACCGAGCGCGCGCGAGCGCTGCACGGCCGCGTACATCATGTAAACGAAGTCTTCGAACAGCACGAGCGAGAACTCGGGATCGACCTCGCGCAGCTCTTCCATCCGCTGGCGCGGGCCCGACGTGTGCTGCTGCACCGTGGCCACGCTCGACACGTCGGTCGGCGTCGTGGACCACGCCTTCATGCCGCGCTGAATGGCGGCGCGCACCAACATGCCGATGCCGATCAAGATCAGCAGCGGGATGCCCACGCTGGGGTTCTCGATGATCAGGTAGATCAGGATCTCGACCAGAAAGCCGCCGTCCCCGCCTCCGCCGCCACCACCGCCGCCACCGGAGTGGGAGCTACCGCTCGAGCGCGACCCGCCAGAATACGAATGTCCACCGCCCGGTCGCCCGAAAGCGACCGCGGAGGCCAGCAGCAAGACCAAGGCCAGCGCGAGCAACGACCAGCGGCGTCGAGCAACGCGCGACATCACTGAACCTCGTCGGGCAGCTCGTTCACGTCGTCCGCGGAGCGCGGCATGCTGGCGCCCAAGATCGGCCCCAAGCTCTCCACGGCTCGTTCGAAGGCCTCGAGATCACGACGTTTGACGGCGCTCGTAAGCGCCTGGCAAGCATCGGTCCACTTGGCCCCCAGCGCCGCGACGTCGATGCCGATGTCGACCAACACCAGCGCGCGCTGCTCGAAGGTCGAAACGAACAGCAAAATGCCGTTTCGGCCCGACGTGCGCGAAATGCCCAGGTCGTAGAAGGCGACGCGCGCGGCCTCGGCGACGTTTTTGCTCAGTCGTTGCTCGCGCGCCAAAAGACGTAGCAGCGCCGACACGTTGTGAGCCAGCGCCAGCCCCAACCCGAAGCCGAGCGCGCCGTCGAGCGCAATGTCCCCGACCGTGAACACCTGCGGCGCCAGCAGCAAGTACACGACCACCGCCCCCGCAAGGAAAAATCCGAAATGGTACGCGGGAACGCGGTAGTCGCCCGAACGACGCCGCACCGCCACCACCAACTCGGCCGAGGTCTGCGCCTCCACGTGCTTCACCGAGCGGGCAGTGCTCTGCTTGGCTGCGTCCCTAAAAAAATCCGCCTCGGCCACGTGGGGCAAGGACACTACTCCGTTCCAGCGAAAACCGCGAGCAACCGCGCTTGCCCCACGCGTTGACTTCACCGCCCGCGGCTGGGAAAATCGCACCTGGTCGCCGCACGTGCGACCCTGTCTCCCATGCACGGCACGACCAGCTACGCCCTCCTGCTCGCATGCGCGGCCGTGGGCTGCTTCCCGGATGCGACCGCGGACGACGGTCAGCTAGCTTCAGGGCGTGCACACGTGCCGTGGGCACCCGGCCTCGGCGCCGAAGAAGCGGCGGCCGGCAATGCGGGTGAGGCCGCCGGCGCTGGGGCCACGGCGGTAGGCAACGGCTCGGGCGTGGGGGCCGGGGGCTCGGCGCCGGAGGGCTGCGCGCCTGGGCGCTTCGTGTTGCTGGGACAGGTGAACAACGCGCGCGACTTGGGTGGCACACCGCTTTCGCCGAGCGGCGCCGTCGCCTGCGGCGCGGTGTATCGCGGGCCACCGCTGGTGTTGTCTGCGCCGGGCTGCGCGGATGCGGCCAGGCTCGGCATTCGCACCGTGGTCGATCTACGTACCGAATCCGAGCGCCTGAGCACTCCGGACGCAGCGTGCCTGGACGCCGAGCGTGTGTACGCGCCCCTGCCGGTTCCGTACGGCTTGGGCCCCAGCGACTACCTCGACGATCTGCACGAAACGGCTTCGATGGCCGTGGCGTTCCACGCTTTCGGTGATCCGGCGGCCTATCCCATCTATTTTCACTGCACCTTCGGCCGAGATCGCACTGGCATCGTCGGCGCGCTGCTGCTTTTGGCGCTGGGCGCCACGCGCTCCGCGGTCATGCAGGAATACATGCTTTCCCAACCCAACGTCGGCGCCTACCCGACCAGTCTGGACGCGGTGTTGGACGAGATCGAGCTACGTGGCGGCGCCGCCGCCGTGCTGAAGAGCATCGGCATCAGCGACGGAGAGCTAGCCGTCATGCGGGCAAACGCCGTCGCTCTCGAATGATTCGCTCGTGGCATTCACGATCGCTCGGCGAGGCCATGGCCGGTGGCGCCGGAGTGACTCAACCGGTCAACAGCTTGTTGCTTACACCGCCGATCTCGGCAAGCTCGATGCAATGAGCCAGCGTCTCGGCGAGCGTGGCCACGTTGGGCTCGTGGGCGAGCGTGTCGTGGTTGCCGGGCACCTCGTGCAGCTCGAGGCCGCCCTGAGAGAGCCCGGCCCAACCGAGGTCTTGGCCCACGACGTCTCCCGGGAATGACGAGTCGCGAGCACGCAACACGGTGAGTAGGCGCGGGTAGGGCTGAGGGCGGTAGCGCGCCGAGCTGCGCAAAAACGACGACATCAACCAAAATTCTCGCAGCTCGTGCGGGACGGCGCGGCGGAACCAGCGATGGTAAAGGATGCGCGCCAAGGTGCTGAAGTTTCGCCAGTTGCGCAGCAAGCGGCGTTTGCCACCGCGCCACAGGTAGCCGGGCCCCTCCTTCGCGACTGCGTCCAGACGCGCCGAGACCGGCACCACGTACAGCGGCAAGCCGGGCCGAAATGCGTCGAGCAACGCCAGCAACGCGACCTCTTCGCCGGCCGCGAGCAGCCGCTGCGCCATTTCGTAGGCGACGATGCCGCCGCCGCAATAGCCGCTCAAAAAATACGGCCCATGCGCCTGCACCTTCACCAGCTCTTTCAGGTAGGCCTCGGCCATTTGCTCGACGCTGGCGAAGGGCGTGGCAACTCCGTCCACACCAGCCGCTTGAATGCCGAAGAAGGGGCGCGACTCACCGAGGCGTTGCCCCAGCGCGCGCAGGTTCAGCACGTTGCCGCCGGCGCCGTGAACACAAAATAGCGGCGGCTTGTCGCCGTGCGGTTGAATCGGAACGATGTACGAAAACTCGCGGCGGCGGCGCACGATGCCAACCCCGCGCGCCACCCGGCGCTTGCGTTCGGGCACGCCATCGGCCAAGCGTCGCGCCAACTGCTCGATCGTCGGCTGCTCGAGCAGAGCCGCCAGCGGCAACGAGACACCGACGCGACGCTCCAGCGCCGACAGCAGACGAACCGCCAGCAGCGAGTGGCCGCCGCTGTCGAAGAAATTGTCGGTGACGCTGGGGTTTTCGCGACCGAGCGCCTCGCTCCACAGCTCGGCCACCAGGCTTTCGTTGGCGGTGCGTGGCGCGACGTGCAGCTTTGCCAGTTGAGCGGTGTCGTCCGGCGCGGGTAGCGCCGCGCGATCGACCTTGCCATTGGGCGTGAGCGGGATCGCCTCGAGGCTCACGAAGCTGGCCGGCACCATGTACTCGGGCAACGCTCGGCGCAGCGTCGAACGTAGCGAGTCGGGCTCGAAGACAGAGTCTCGCGTCGATGTCACGTACGCGATGAGCCGCACGTCGCCCGGGCGGTGCTCGCGACAGATCACCACGCAGTCGCGAACACCCGAGAGTTGACGCAGCACCGCCTCGATCTCACCCAGCTCCACGCGGTAGCCGCGAATCTTGATCTGCTGATCGACGCGACCGAAGCATTCGATGACCCCGTCGGCGCGCAGCCGGCCCACGTCGCCCGTCCGATACATGCGCGCGGGCTCCCCGTCGGACGGCTCCAGCGCGAACGGATCGGGCACGAATTTTTCGGCGGTCAGCTCCGGGCGGCGCCAGTAGCCGAGCGCCACGCCGGCCCCGCCGATACAAATCTCACCGGCGACTCCCAGCGGCGCCAGCGCCAGGTGGCGATCGACCACGTAAATGCCGGTGCGATCGATGGGTCTCCCGATCGGGATGGGGTCATCGGTGCGCTCGACGCGATGCACGGTCGACCACACGGTCGTTTCCGTCGGTCCGTACATGTTCCAGAGGCGTGGCACGCGCTCCAAGAGCTGCTCGGCCAAGCCGCGATCGAGCGGCTCGCCGCCGACCAGCGCGGTCAGAATCTGGCTGCCTTCGTAGCCAGCCGCGAGCAGCAGCCTATACCCGGAGGGTGTTGCCTGCAGCAGCGTGAACGGCTGACTCTCGAGCAAGCCGCGCAGGCGCTGGCCGTCCATCACCACCTCGGCCGCCGCCACGTGCACCTCGGCGCCGACCGTGAGCGGCAGCAGCAGCTCGAGCGAGGCAATGTCGAACGCAATGGTGGTGACGGACAGCAGTCGATCACTCGACTGGATGCCGGGCTCGCGCCGCATCGAAGCGAAGAAGTTTGCCAGCGCTCCGACGCTCACGGTCACGCCCTTGGGACGGCCCGTGGAGCCCGACGTGTACAAGACGTAGGCGGGACGCCCCGGATCTTCGGTCAACTCAGGAACGGGTCCGGGCGCGGTTTCTGTCTCGTCGATCAGAAGACACGGACATTTCCCCAGGCTGCGCGCCCGCTCGGCCAGACCGCTCTCACTCAGCATCAGCCGCGGCTCGGCGTCGTTCAGCACGTGAGCGATGCGCGCGTCCGGGTGAGAGGGATCGACCGGCACGTAGGCGGCGCCGCTCTTCAGCACCGCCAGCAACGCGATCGGTACGTTGCTCGAGCGCTCCAGCAAGATGCCGACGCGCTCGCCCGGCTTTGCGCCGCGCGCATGCAGGCGAGCCGCCAAGGCATCCACGCGCGCCGCCACCTCCGCGTACGTGAGGGACCCCTGCTCGTCCACCAGCGCCAGCTCATTGGGGGCAGCTTGGGCCTGGCGTTCGAAGGCTCGGCTGGGCGAGACGAAGGGCTCTCCCGTACGGCGGGTCGAAAGCTCCACCAGCGCTCGCTCTTCGTCCGGACCGTGCAAGCGAATGCGCGAAACCGCTTGCCCCGCGTCGCGCGCGACCGCCTCCAAGATCACGCGGTAGTGCTGCACGAAGCGCCGAACCGTGGCGGCGTCGAACAGCGCGGAGTTGTATTCCATGCCCGCAATCCGGCCCAGCTCCGTGCTCAGCACGAGCAGCGAAAGCTCGAACTGCGCGGCGCCGCGTTGCAGCTTGAGCGGCCGGAGCCGCAGCTCACCCGCCGCCTCGATGGGCATGGGGCTGTTCTGGAAGTCGAACATCACCTCGAACAGCGGTGAGCGCCCGGGCAAGCGCGCGACTCCGAGCTCCGAAACCAAGCGCTCGAAGGGCAGCTCTTGGTGGTCCCAGGCGTCGAGCGCGGTGGCGCGAACGCTGGCGAGCAAGCTCGAAAAAGATTGATCGGGCTCGAAGCGCACGCGCAGCGCGATGGTATTGACCAACGTACCGACCAGCCCCTCCGCCGCCAAATGCGTGCGGTTGGCGACCGGAGTGCCGACGACGATGTCGCTCGTGCCCGTCAACCGATAAAGCAGCGCGTCGAAAGCCGCCAGCATGACCATGAACAGCGTGGCGCCGTGGGCGTGCCCGACGACTTGCAAGCGCTCGAGCAGCGCATCCGGCAACTCCAGCCATTCGAATCCTCCCGCCGACGAGCGCTGCGTGGTGCGCGGCCGATCCGTGGGCAGCTCGAGCAACGGAGCAGAAGCTAGCTGCTTCCGCCAATAGCCGAGCTCTTCGGCGCTGCGGCGCGGCACCAGCTGACTGCGTTGCCAGGCCGCGTAGTCCAAGTAATTGGGGGCCGCACCGAGCTCCAACGGCGCGCCGCTGCGCTTGGCCGCGTAGGCGCGGAGCAGCTCGGTGAGCAGCACCCCCATCGACCAACCGTCGCCGACGACGTGGTGCAGGCTGGCGGCCAGAGCATGCCGCTCCGGCCCCATTCGATAGAGCTCCACCCGAATCAGTAGATCGCGCGCGAGGTCGAACGACCGTTGCGCCAACGCGGAACCAAGCTTTTCGGCCGCCAGCTGCGGATCGGTCTCGAGCGTCACGTCGAGCACCCGCAGCGAGAATGGCTGCGCCTCGTTGACGACGACCTCGGGTCGGCCGCCCTGGCTGCGGTAGTTGCTGCGCAGAATTTCGTGACGCGAAAGCAGCACGTCCAACGCCGCTGCCAGGGCCGCCTCGTCGAGCGGACCCTCCAGCACCAAGCCGCCGGCGACGTTGTAGGCCGCCCCTTGCGGATCGAGCTGCTGCAGAAACCACATGCGTTCTTGGGAGAACGACAGTGGCTTGGTCGACGCGTCGCTCGACTCGACGGCGGTCGACAGCGCTTGCTTGGGTGCGGCGCGCAACACCCGGGCGAGCGCGCGCGGGGTCGGCGACTCGAACAACATCCGCAATGGGAGCTCGATCCCCAGCCCCTCGCGCAACCGGGCTGCCAGCTGCGTGGCGAGCAAAGACTGACCGCCCAGCGCGAAAAAGTCGGCGTCGGGGTCCACGTGCTCCAGCCCCAGGAGCTCGGCCATCGACTGCGCCACCGCGGCCGTTCGCTCGGGATCGTCGTCAGCGCTCGCCGCCGCCGATTCGAGCCGGGATTCGGCCACGATCTCCAGCTCTCCGGACAGCAGACGCGCGCGGCATTCGGACCGCCGCACCTTGCCGCTCGACGTTCGCGGAATCGCTCCCGGTCCGACGATGATGACCCGATCGACGCGCAGGCTTTGGCTGCTCGCGAGCGCACCGCGAACGGCGCTTTCGATTTCGGCAGCGGGGGCTTGGCGCGGTGAATCGACCTCCACCACCACCGCGAGCTCCTCACGCTCCGAGCCTTCGACCGCGAACGCCGCGCTTCCGCCCGGTCGCAGCTGGGGGTGACAGCCTTCCAGCGCCGCCTCCAGGTCCTCGGGGTGGTGGTTGGTGCCGAGCAGAATGATCAGATCTTTGAGCCGCCCGGCGACGTAGATTTCGCCAGCCTGCCGCAGCCCCAAGTCGCCCGTTCGCAGGTACTTCGCCTCGCCGGGCCCGCTGGCGAGGGTTGCCCCAAATACGCTGGCGCTCAGCTCCGGCCGGTTCCAATAGCCGAGCGCGACGCTCGGGCCACGGACCCAGATCTCTCCCTTCTCACCGTCGGGCAAAGGGCGGCGCGTGTCCGGATCGACGATCAGCACCTCGAGCCCCGGCAGCGGCGGCCCCGTGCTGACCAGACCTTCGGTTGCTGAAAGCACCTGCGGCTCTCGGTCGAGCTGGGCAAAGCTCACGCCCAGCGTCGCCTCCGCCAGGCCGTAGCAAGCGGAAAAGGCGGTCCGCCCAAAGCCAGTCCCGGCAAACGCTTCGCTGAAACGCACCAAGGTATCCGGCCGCACGCGCTCCGCTCCGCTGAATGCAACGCGCCACTTGGACAGATCCAGACGCTCACGCTCGGCCGCCGCGCTCCGCCTGACACACAGATCGTAGGCGAAATTGGGGCCGCCGCTGATGGTCGCGCCGTAGCGCGAGATGGCCTCCAACCAACGCAGCGGCCGTTGCAAGAACGCAGCCGGCGCCATCAACGTCGCCTCGAGTCCAACGTACAGAGGCCCCAGCACCGCCCCGATCAACCCCATGTCGTGGTACGGCGGCAACCACGCCACGAGGTGGTCGTCGACGGTGGCTCGCAGATGCTCGCTCAACATCTTGGCGTTGCTGAGCAGCGTGCCGTGCGAAAGCATCACGCCCTTCGGCGCGGTGGTAGAGCCCGACGTGTACTGCAGCACGGCCAGGTCGTTCGGGGCGGGGTTGCCGAGCGGCGCGAGCGGCGCCGCCCCGGCAGGCGGCGTGACCCAGCGCACGTCACCGCTTCCCGACGGATCCAGGCGTCGTTGCAGACGCGCGGCGATCCCGGCGCTGCTCAACGCGACCCGCGCCCCGGTATCGGCGAACAAATCGGCGAGCGGCGTGATGGGGCGGTTGCTGGGCGGGGGCATCGCCGGCACCACCACCGCGCCCGCGCACAAGCAACCAAACAGGCCGGCGATGTAGTCGAGCCCCGGCGCGTGCAGCAGCAGCACGCGCTCGCCGGGGGCCACGTGTGCCAACAGCGACGCCGCCGTACGACGCGCACCCGCTTCCAGCTCCGCGTAAGTCAGCGTTTCGGCGTGGCGCTCGCCGTCGTTGAGGAAGCGGAAAGCGACCTTGTCAGGATGCTCGCGGGAGCGAGCGGCGAGCATCTCGACGAAGGTGGAAGGTACCATCCCCTACCCGCCTAGTATCGCCCGCAAGTGACGCCTCCGACATGGGTTTTACGTCGGAACCAGCCGTTTTCGGCGCGTCCGCTCAAGCGTCGGCCGTGTCCCACTCGACCTGGTAGCTGAGGCCCAGGTTGACGATGCGCTGGATCAGGACCGGATATTCCACGCCCTCGGCCAGCGCGCTTTGCGCGAAATCTTCGGCTCTTTGTAGGTCCGGGTTCGGATTGGCCTCGAGCACGTACACCTTGCCGTCAGCCGCCAGTCGCAAATCGATCCGGGCGTATCCGCTCATTTTGAGCACGCGATAAATGTTCGTGCACAGCTTGTTGATGTGCTCGGCGGTGCCGGGCGGCAGCTCCGCGGCGGCGGTGTCGATGTGATATTTCTTCTGGTACGCCAGATCCCACTTCACCTTGCGGGTGGCGATGCGGGGCGCGTTTTCGGGCAGCTGGTCGAGCATCATTTCCCAGACCGGAAACGCGTGCAGGCGGCGGTTGCCGACCACGCCCACGTACAGCTCGCGGCCCTCGATGTACTCCTCGGCGATCACGTCCACGCCGAACGTCTCGTGCATGAAGGCGACGCGCTCGGTCAGCTTTTCGTCGTTGGTCACCAGCGACGCTTGGGAGATGCCGAGCGAGGCCTCTTCGTACAGCGATTTCACCACCAGCGGATAGCCCAGCTTGCGCGGCTTCTTCGACTTGCGACCGAACGGAAACACCGCGAAGCGCGGCACGCGGATGCGGTGAAACGCCAACAGCTGCTTCGAGATGGCTTTGTCACGCGCCAGCAACAAACCGGTCGGGTTGCAGCCGGTGTAGCGCTTGCGCAACAGCTCCAGATAGCTGACGACGTGCTGGTCGTACACGGCGACGCCGTGGAAATGCACCAGCAAATTGAAGGCAATATCGGGCTCGAGCTCGGCGAAGGCGCGACGGATCGGACCCAAGTCGCTGCCCACGCCCAGCCGGTGCACCTCGTGACCCAGCTCTTCGAGCCCCTTGATCACGTCCCACTCGGTGCGAAAGTCGGCCAGCTGCTTGTCCGACAGGCCCGAGATGTCGTCGGGCGGCACGAGATCTTCGTGCATCAGGACGAGGACTTTGAGCTTCTTCCTCATCGCGGGAAGTGGTGATGCCCGCGATTCAAATACTTCAACGTCTGGGCAGCGACGAGCAGCATGGCGTCTCGCTTCACGTGGGACGCGCCGGAAGCCACCACCAGGCCGAGCTCTTCGGCGCGTTGGATGACCTCGGCGAGCACACGATCCACTGCGTATTGATACTCGCCGGTCCAACGGGAGACCAATTTTCGGATCTCCGGTCGCTCCTTCCGTAAGAAGCTCGCGGCGTTGCGCTCGCGTCGGCCACCGGTTGGCTCCGAAAAAAGACGTTTCAAATCGCGGTCGTAGGTCTCACGCAGGGCGAGCCGATAACGCGCCCGCTTCTCGCGGTAGTAGTCGCCCAACGTCTTCTTCAGCTCGCCGATGGGCTCGATGCGGTCGCGCCGGCGTTTGAGCGGTTTTTTCCCCTCGATGTCGCGCATCAGCTCGTCGAGATAGTTGAGCTTGGCCAAGGCCGGCCAGCCGCGGTAGCGCGTGCGCCAGCGCGACGACGGGTCGAGCCACACCGCGAACGTCTCCGCGAAGTCCTCGGCGGGATGACTCTGCGCGTACCACAGCTCCAAGTGCCGGACGAAGCGCTTGCTGTACGGCTTCGGCTGGTAGTGCGTCACGTAGTCGCTGTCGAAGCGACCGAACACCTCGCGCCAGTCACCCCGCCCGTGCAGCGCGTAGGCGTTGTCCAGGGCGTGAGCGGTCTCGTGCCGCATCAGCTGCAGGCACGAGCGCGGGGTGCCGCCTTCCACTTCGTGCATCTGTCGCTGCTCCAGCTCCATCAAGCGCGGGTGCGCCAAATAGAACGGAATCGCAAACCCGGGGATGCCGTCCGGCGAGAACCACTCGGTCGACAGCCACACGTGGGGCCGAAACAAGATCCCGCGCTGCTCGAGCTCGCCGTTGATGAGCTCGGTGCGCGCCTCGAGCTCGGTGCCCGCCAACGTCAGCTTCAGATCGCACAAGCGCACCTTCAGCAGCTCGGCGTCCGGCAACTCCGACCACACACTTACGTCCGCTCTTTTTCGAGGAGCGCGCGAAGCTCGCTTCGACTTGGGGCGGGGGCGTCGCAAGGTGGCGTCGTCATTGAGCCACAACCGCGCGCCGCCACAAGCGCGATCCGCGAGGCCATTTGTCCACAGGGCAAAGCGCAACAGCGGCCACCCGTCGGGAGAGGGCGAAGGGCTGCCACGTCGCAGCCCCAATCGCAGAAACTGCCGTAGCGCAGCCAGGTTCAGCTGACCGCGCTCTTCGCTACATCTTGGCGCCGGCGGTCACCCAGTCGCTGATGAGCTTGATTTGTGCATCGGTCAGGCAGGGCCGAGTCGCAGTGGGGCAGTCGTCGGGCATTCGGGCGATCATCTCGGTGCCGCCGCCCTTCTTGCAGGTGACTTGACCCGGTCCCGTCACCGCCTTGACCAGCAGGCTCTGCGCGGGCATGCCCGCCACGATCGCGGTGTCACCGGCGCAATGCGCGGTCGTGTCGGGCAGGGGCGTGGTGAGACGCATGTACAGCCCGTCGGACGTGGTCAAATCCACCTGCTTGCCGGTGTTGCCCGCGTCGTGGCACTTGGAGCCTTTGCAGCTCATGGCCAAGAGGTCCTTGACCTGAGCGAAGGTGGGACCGGAAGAGCCGCCGCCGCTGCCACCACTCGCGCCACCAGCGCTGCCGCCGCCGCTGCCACCGTTCGCGCTACCACCGCTGCTGCCGCCGGCGCTGCCGCCGCTGCTGCCGCCACCATGACCGCCGCTGGAGCCGGCTGCACCGGCGGTGCCGGTGCCCGCGGTGCCGGTGCCACCCGTGGCCGTGCCGGCCGTGGCCACGCCACCGGTGCTCATGCCAGCGCTGCTTCCGCCTTGACTGGCGGTGCCGCCGGAGCCGCTGGTGGGCTGCTGCGTCGCAGTACCAGCCGTGCCGGTCGTCGTGCCGCCGTCGTCACCGCCGCAATGGAGCGCGAGCAGCGAGAGGGTCGCGGTCGCCAGGATCAACGGAGCAACTTGTCGTGAAGCTTTGAAAGGCATGCGCATAGATGGTTTCCTCGGAAGCGACCCGCGGGTCTTTGGAAGGATGGGTGTCCTCAGACAGGATCTTCGTCGAATTGAGCCATGAATTTGCCCCAATTTGGCCAGATTCGACGGAGAGCGCGTCGCGACGCGCAGCGCCGAACGCAAATCGGGGTAGCCCCAGTGCATTGTTCGACGCTAGCCAGAATACATCGCTGTCGTTCGGGCTCGAGTCGCCTAAGCTGGCGTCCACGTGGGGTCCACCTACCGCGCGCCCTGGAGATCGCTGATGCACGTCGCGCCGCTGCTGGCGGTGCTGGTCGCGCCATCAGCGCTCGCACGGCCGCACGTCCGTCGTCACTTCGAGCCGACCGATCTGGAGCTCGAAGACCCGGGCACGGCCGAGCTCGACTTCGAAACCGGCTTCGTGCGCGGACAAGATCCGTGGCGCTTGGTCGCGCCCGACTTCGAGTTGGATCTGGGCTTCACCCAATGGCTCGAGATCGACGTCGATGGTGCGTACGCCGTCGAAGGCGCTCCCGGCAAGCCGTTCACTTTCGACCACGCCGCGCCCGATCCGCTTTGGCCATCCTGCAAAGTCGGTGTCGTCGACTTAGTCGACGACGAAGCCAAGCGCACGTACGCGCTGGGTGCACAGCTCGGCCCCAAGCTACCGACCTACTCCGGCGGACATGGCTTTGGCGTCGAGGGGCTGCTGCTGGGCGGCGTCACCATGGGCGCAACGACGTTTTCGTTCAACGTGGGCGGCTTCGTCGACCCCGCACCGGCACGCAACAGCCCGCGCCCGATCGGATTCGAAAGCGGCGTCACTTGGGACCAGGACCTCGACGCCGCCGGTCACTACTCGCTCAGCACCGATCTTGCCGGGGTCGTGTTCGCGAGTGACGATCCGGCACAGCTGCAGGTCGCCTTTGGGCCGGTGGTCGAGGTGTCGAGCTGGCTCGACCTCTCGCTCACCGGTATCTACGGAATCTTACCCGGCGGGGATCGCTACGGGGCGCTGTTCGGTTTCTCGCCCCACTTCGGGGTGTGGAACCCGGAGCGCACCGCCGCCCAATAGCGCGTACCGGTCGCGCGCGTGAGCTTCCGCGCCCATCTGCTACAAACAACGTATGGTTCGGGTAGGTAGTGCGGCCTGGCTAGTTTTCGTGTGCGCGGCGGGCTGCGGCGGCAACACTGCGAGCGCAAAGCCGCACCCGGCGGAGAACGCCGCTGGCACGAGCTCCACCGCTGGCACGAGCTCCACTCCTGGAGCCGCTGCTTCGAGCGCCGGCGGCGACGGCTCCAGCGAGCCGCTCGCGTGCGAGGAGTCGCTGCCGACCTGCATCGCCAACTGCGGTTCGCTCGACTTCGGCTCCCCCGACTGTGTCGACGGACACTACCGCTGCCCCGAAGGCTGGGTCGAGCTCGGTTCCTGCCCGGCGCAAGCCTGCGCGAACCGCTCTCGAACTTGCTGCTCGCCGACGGGCCACGTGACGGTTCCCGACTGCGCCGCCGACGGCACGATCGGCGACTGCCCCGCGGGCTTCGCCCAAAAAGACCGCTGCTTGCCCGAAGGCGTGAACATTCAGAATTGCTCGGAGCTGGCCAACGGAGACGCCTGCGCCTCCGAAGAGCTGACTTGCTACACCAGCAAGTGCGGTCGCAACTGTGATTGCAAAGCCGACGCCACCGGCAAGCTGAGCTGGCAGTGCGCGGCGCTACCCTGCTGAGCCGACGGCCGAACACAGGGGACAGGCGCTAGCGGCGTGAGCGACGTCACGGCGGTGAAGGTCCAGCACCGCGCGCGAAATGGTCGCAAGCTCCCGCCGCACCTCGCGCCGCTCGCCCTTCACGCGCGCGATCTTCATCGAATCGTAGGCAGTGGTGCGGTGGCGCATCCAGGCAATGACGGCCGACTCCGCGCGGCGTTCGATGGGAATGCGCTTAGTGCGCGCCACCGTGCCACTGCCGACCGGCGTGGCGTGCGCGGTGACTTGGCGCGCCACCGACCGCGCCAGCGCCTCGAAGCGCGGCGCAAAGCGCAAGAACGTCAAGATCTCGACCTCGAACGAGACCACGTAGGAAGCCTGCTCGTGCTCGCGCCGGGCCGAGGCAGAGGCGCGCTTCTTGGCGTAGGCAGGGGTGGCCCGCTCGGCGGCGAGCGCCTGCTTGGCGGCTTCGATGTTTTCGCGCGGAGCCCACAAACCCTTCGAGAAAGCTTTGCGCCCGCGCTTTTCGATGATGGCCCACGAGGGGCCGAGCTGCTTCACGCGCCGGGTGAGGCCCGCGTCGCCTGGTGGCAAACAGCCCCAGCCGAGCGGCGCCGAGCGACGGCTGCCGTCCGGCGCGACGAAAACCGTAGGCTCTGATGTGGGTGCAAGCACGAGCGCTTCGTTCGACACGCCCGCCCTTTAACATTTAGTGTCGGCGAGTGGGGGCAGTGTCGGCAGTTCCAGAAGACGACGCTTTCGGACTAATCTGGACGGCTTCGCCCGCCACACGAGAGACTTCATGGAACCGACCGCGCCCCTGGATCCTTCCGACCTTCCCAACGCCGCCGAGGCTCGTCACGCGCTGGGCCAACGCCTGCAGGCGCGTGCGCGGGAGACGTTCCAGCGCGGAGAGCTGGTCTCGGCAATGCTGTTCGCGTCCGACGCTTTGATGCTCTTTCCGAACGAGCGTCAGTACCTGGACCTGGCGGACGAAGTCGCGCTGGCCTCGCCCGATCCATTGTCCACGGTGCCGGTAGCAACGGGGGCCGTGCACGTGGCGACCGCGGCCGTGCGCGCCCGCATCTTGATGATGCAAAAGCGCCTGCCCGAAGCCATCGAGCTGTTGTGTCGGGTGATCGATGCGGCGCCCGAGCTCGGCTACTTGCCCTGGCTTTCGCGCTGGTGCCAGCCGGAGGTGATCGCGCGGCTGGGTTGGGACGTTTTCGCCAAGCACGTGGTGCGCACGGTGTTGCGCGCCGGCATTCAGGTCTCGCCGACGCCCGACGCCGACGATCCGCGGCTGGTCAACGTGCGCGCGGGGGCGGACCTGTTCGCGGCGCTGCGCGGCGCGTTTCCCAATGAAGCCGTGCTCTATTTCGGCGAGGTACTGCTGCGACGCCGGCTGGCTGATCCGAACGCCACGCTGGCCGTCGCCCTGGAAGGCGTGCGTCGCTTTCCCCAAGATTGGAAAGTGCAAACGGCCGCCGCCAACGCCTTCCGCCAAGCGGGCCGGCCCGAAGACGCCTTCAATCACGCCCGCCAGGCGCTGAGCATCGATCCCAAAGACAACTCGCCGTTGTTCGACGCCGGCTGGGCGTTCATGGACACGAAGCAGTACGACCGCGCCACCCAGATTTTTCACGAGCTACTGACGCGCGAGCCCGACTACCAAGACGCCAAGCCTTCGTTTCACTACGCGCGCTACCGCGGCTACAACACGCCCGAAGATCGCAGCGCGTTGTTCGTGCTGCGCGAGCGCGAGTGGTGGAGCCAGCTCACGCGCGAGCTGTGCGAAGAGCTCGAGCCGATGGAGCCGTACTACACCTTCTTGCCGGGGCCCGGCGACGCCGCCGCAAAAGCAGCGCGCAGCTTCGCGCACGAGCTTTCGCACGTCATTCATTGCTGTGGCCAGGGGCTGGAGTGCAGCATCGGGCTCGAAAGCAAGTTCTTGGAGGCGCCCAGCGTCAACCTGGCGTTCGATCTGGTGATGCGCAGCATGGGCGCGCGCGGCAGCCTCGACATTCAGGTCGAGGAGATCCAGCAGCCGGATCCGCGCGCCGACAAGGCCGCGGTTCAGTATCGGCTGTGGAGCTATCAGGGCACGACGCCCAGCCGCGTCTACCCGGCCGCCGATCCGCGCGCTCAACAAGCCATTGCCGGCATTGCGCTCCAACTCTACCGACAGGACGTGTGGGACGGCGCGGCCAAAGCGGTGGCCGAGCAATGGGGCGCGGCTTGGCTGCACGGCTTCCTCGCCGTTATGACCGATCCGCCACCGCCGCCTGCGGAGTCCGGCTTCGAGGGCTTTTACTGGCTGTACCGCTGCCAAGTGGCTTCGGCGCTCGTGCTCTCACACCTAGGTCCGTGGGAATCGGGGCCCGGGCGCGGCGCGTTGTCGTCGTTGGTATTCGGTCCCTCGGATTGGACCAGCAGCGCTGCCATCATCGCGCTCGGATTTCGCGCCAGGGCCAACCCGGCGCTGCGCCCCGAGATCGAGCAACTGTTCGGCTGGCTCAAGACCCAAGCGCCGGCGCGCGGCTACACCGACTGGGAGCACGCGCTGGCGCACGTTTGGCTCGGCATCGGTCCGCACCCGGAAGCCACGAAGGCCGGCATCGGCGGTTGGATTCAGCAGCTGGACGAAGATCCGGCCAAGAGCAACCGCGTGAAGCCGCCCACGCGCCGCTACGGCGGGCTCACGCTCGAGGAGTACGCCGAGTTTTCGGCCGAGCGCGATCGCATCCTGAGCAGCGTCGGCCATCGTGGCGTGTTGGCTACGGGGCAAGCCATGCTCGGGACGCCTCCACCCGAGCTGGTGCAGCTGCTCCAGCGCTTCAATCGCCCGCTGCAGAACGCCAACGGCAACTTGAACCTGTACGTGCCGGAGTGGCAAGAGGCGCTCAACGCCAGCCGTGAGCTGCAAGAGCGTTTCATCGAGCTGCAAGAGCTGCAGTCGTTCGCCAAAATGGGCGTCAACGCCGAAGAGAAAGCGGCGCTCGACGAGATCAAGCAGGGCAACATGGACATGCATCTACGCATGGCCCAAGCCCAGCAAGCTCAGCACGCCATCGCCCAGGGGGACGCCGGAGATCCCGATCCGCTGGTATTTCCAGGCCAAAAGGTGGCCAAGCTCAGCGACTACGTCGGCATCCTCAAAGGCATGCAGCGCGGCGACATGATGGGCGCGCTCGGCCGCTACGGCCTGGACATGATGAGCTACGGCCAGGTGGCGACGGCGTGGGGCGCCAAGATGGCCGCGGATCCGCTATTGACCGAGAAGTTCTCGCGGATGATGAACGCCTAGTGCAGCGCCGCTTCCCAAAGTTGATGCTGTCTCACTTGCGCTGCACTAGCCGAAGCGAGCCCGAAGAGAATTGCGCGTAAAGCACCGGCCCTCACGGGCGCGAACCCGGTGCGTGTGGGGTTGAGTAGCCCGTGCCGTACGCGCTCCTGAGTAGTTGGCACGTCCGCGAAAAACGCTTCAAAAAAAAGCCGCGGCTCTTGGAGTGGGAATGGACGTGGGCACGGAGCGGTTCCGGTGGTTCAGACGGATCACTCACTCGGCACCTTCAGGGCCGCGAGTAAGAACGCCCACTGATCGGCCAGCTCATCGAGCTTCTTGTCGGTCGGAATGCCGGCGCCGTGACCAGCGCGCGTCTCGATGCGGATCAGCACCGGCGCGTCACCCGCCTGGGCGTGCTGCAACGCCGCCGCGAACTTGAAGCTGTGCGCCGGCACGACGCGATCGTCATGGTCACCGGTGGTGATCAAGGTGGCCGGATACGTTACGCCCTCACGCAAGTTGTGCAGCGGAGAGTAGGCGTAAAGCGCCTTGAAATCTTCGGGGTCGTCCGGCGATCCGTAGTCGTCCGTCCACGTCCAGCCGATGGTGAACTGGTGAAAGCGCAGCATGTCCAGCACCCCCACGCTCGGCAAGGCCGCGCCGAAGAGCTCCGGGCGCTGCGCCAACATCGCGCCAACCAGTAGGCCGCCGTTCGAGCGACCGGAAATGGCGAGCTTGGCGCGCGAGGTCAGCTGCTGTTGCACCAGGTATTCGGCGGCGGCGATGAAGTCGTCGAAGACGTTTTGCTTCCGCGCTTTCTTGCCCGCGTCGTGCCACGCTTCGCCGTATTCACCGCCGCCGCGCAAGTTCGGCACCGCCAGCACGCCCCCCAACTCCAACCAGGCCAGGTGCCCGGCGCTGAAAGTTGGCGTGAGCGAGACGGAAAATCCGCCGTACCCGTAGAGCAAGCACGGCGTCTCGGGACCGAGCACGAGGCCGCGTTTGTGGGTGATGAACAGCGGAATGCGCGTCCCGTCCTTGCTGGGAAAGAACACCTGCCGCGTCTCGTAGGCGTCCGCGTCGAATTTCAGCCGAGGCTGACGAAACACGGCGCTTTCGCGCGTTTTCACGTCGTAACGCAGCAGGCGGCGCGGCTCGTGAAAGCCCTCGTAGCTCAGGAACGTCTCGCTGCGCGCGTCGTCGCCCTCTGCGAGCCAAACCGTGCCCAAGCCCGGCAGCGGCAGCTGCTGCTCGACGACCCCAGCGTCGCTCAGTAGCCGCACCTCCGCGTGCGCGTCCTTCAAGTAGTTGGCCAGAAACTTGCCGCCGACCCGCTCGACTTGCCGGAGCGTTTCGACTTGCTCGGCTACGACCTCGACGAACTGCGGCGGCCGGCTTGCGACGTCCACCTTCACCACGCGGCCGCGCGGCGCGTCTCGATCGGTGTGGAACCAAAACGTGCTGCCGTGGTTGCCGATGAAGCTGTACTCAGCCTCGATGTTCGGCACCAGCGCGATCGGCAGCGCCTGCGGGCGCGCTAGGTCCAAGTACAGCACCGCGTTCTTCGGATCCGTACCTTCACTGGCCGTGATCACGACGTAGCGACCGTCACGCGTAGTGGTCGCGCCAAAGCTCCATTTGGCTTGGTCGCGCCGTTGATAGATCAACCTGTCTTCGGCCTGACTTTGCCCCAAGCGGTGGAAGTAGAGCTCGTTGAAGTAGTTCGTCTCCGAAAGCGCCGCGCCCGGCTTCGGCTCCTGGTAGCGGCTGTAGTAAAAGCCGGAGCCGTCTTTGGTCCACGCCACCGACGAAAACTTCGACCACTGCAGCAGATCCGGCAGATCTTGACCGTCGTCGACCCGGCGCACCCGCCACTCGGTCCAATCGGAGCCGGCGCGCGACAACCCGTAAGCGACGAGTCGACCGTCGTCGCTGGGCACCACGTGGGTCAGCGCCACCGTCCCGTCGCTCGAGCTGAGGTTCGGGTCGAGCAGGAGCTGCGGCGCTCCGTCCAGCGACGCCAACCAATACAACACGGGCTGATTCTGCAAGCCCGAGTTGTAGAAATAGAAGTAGCGACCGCCCCGGCGGAACGGCAGCTCGAAGCGCTCGAAGTCCCACAGCTCGCGCAAGCGGGCACGGATGGCAGGGCGCCGCGGCAATCCGTCGAGAAAGCCTCGCGTGAGCCGGTTCTGCGCCGCGATCCAAGCCTGCGTCTGCGTGCTGCCCGAATCTTCGAGCCAGCGGTACGGATCCTTCACGCTCACGCCGTGCAGCACGTCGACCACGGCGCCGCGAGGGCTCTCGGGGTAGCGAAGGCCGCGCCGCTCGGCTGGCGGAGCCTGACGAGGAGGCTGGCTCTTGCTCGCCGTGGAAACGGCGGGCGGCGGTGCGGCGCTACAGCCCACGACTCCGAGCCAGACAGCTAGCGCGCGCGGCCGGACGGAGCTCATGAGTGATGGCTAGCGCATTTTCCGCGCCCGAGGCAGCGGGCTCGCGCGATGTGCCGCCAGCCTTCGTTTCAGCCGGCCAGACGCTGCTCCTGGTCCGGCTCGGCGTAGCGCGCCGAGCCGAGCGTCCAATCACGCGTGATGCGCATCATGGAGCCCAACACACCGATGTAACGAGCTAAGCTGGCGTTTTCTTCGTCGCTGAAGGAGGGCAACGCCGCCGCGCGCGCCAGAAACCCGTCCACCTCGGCATTGCACAGCCGAACGGCTTGCGACAGCGCCGCCCCGGGCGGCAACGTTCGGTGCACCTCATAAACGATGGCCAGGTTGTGGACGTCGCACAGCTTGCGCTCTTTCTCGAACGACAGAACGTCGTTGGTCCAGCACACGATTCCGCCCGCCAAACGCTGTAGCTCCAGGACCTGAGGGTGAGCGCGCACGGCGTCCGACAGCTTCAGCCGCTCCAGCGGCTCCACCAGCGCGAAGAACGGCGGCACCGCACCCGCGGCCGGCCGCAGCATCAAGAACGACGACTCGTGCGGCACCCACTTGCCGGCCCGGTTGTTGGCTTCCCAAAGCATGCCCCCGAAGTACGCTTGATTGCCGACGCGAAAAGCTTCCACCTCGGCCGGGCTAGCCAGCCGGCGCAAGCGCGCCACGATGTCACGTAGGGCGGTGACTGCCGCCGGCTCGTCCACGTCCGGCGGCGCACCGGTGAAGGTGCCGTCGAAGCGTTCGAACAGCTCGGCTAGCTGAGAGGGTCGCTCACCAATCGGGGTCTCGTCGCCCAAATCGTCGAGCGCGAAGGCCCAGCACAAATAGTCGGCGGCCAGCGAGAGCTCGACGACGCCGGCGGTGGGGTAAAAGCCAGCCACCATCCAGGCCATGCGCGCACGCTCGGCCTTTTTTGCCAGCGCCTCGTCGCCGAACAGTCGCTCGATCCAGCTCCGCGAATGCTCGTGGGCGGCCTGAACGTGCGGGTTGACGCGCAGCGGGAACGGGCAACGCAAGGCCTCCGCAACGACGGCGCGAGAGGGAATTTCGTCGTCGTTCCAGCGGGGCGGTACGGTCGACTGCGGGATGTGTCTCATTCCGAGCGGCATTGGTGACAGCAGCAGCGGCCCGCCGGATGTGGGACTTAAGCCTCCAGGGTGAGAAAGTTCTCCATCAACACTTACGTGTTGATTCGGGGCGTTCGACCCCGGCGTGGCCGGCTTCCCGACAATCGCTGCGCGGCGCCTAAAGTTGCCCCTCTGCTGTCCGATTCTGATGCTGCACGGGTCAGTTTGACGTTCGCCCCCCAACCCCAAGTCCGGTCATACGACGCCATCGAGAGCGAGCGGGTGGGCGACTCCGTCGTGCTCACGCGCATGCGCGGTCACATGACTCGCCTCTTGGCCGAACGAATGTTCGACCAATTTCGCTCCGCCATCGTCGGCATGCAGAGGCCGGCGTGGATCATCGAGCAACTGGAGCTGACCGGCTTCGACCCGGGCGCAGTTTCGGCGGGGGCGCGTTGGTTCGGGGCCTTCAAAGATCGTGGCGGCGAGCAGGTGATCTTCGTCTCCCCGTTGGCGGCGGCGCGCATGGTAGCGGCTTCGCTGGCGTTCGCGGTGCACGCCAAGATCTCCGCCTGCGACAGCTTGAAAGAAGGCTACGAGCGCGCCGGCCTCGGCAACGTCGAACCGCGGCCGAGCTTGTTCTCGCTTCGCCCGCCCAAGACCGGCTGAGCCGGGCCGCACCGCGGCGAGGCCCACCGCCACGCGCCGCGCGCGCTCAGAGGTAGCGGATCTCGCCCAGCCGCAGTACCCGCGTGGTGACGGGCGCCTGCAGCTTGGCGCGATCGAAGTGCGCCAGGTAGTACTCGAGCGCCACGCGCATCTCACCGCGCTTCAGCGTCACCGCGAAAGACGGCTGACGCCCGGGGTAACGCAAGGTGCTGCCCGCGGCGCGAATGAAGATCGGGGTGCCGTGCTGAATGCTCACGGAACGCTCGGTGAAGAACACGTTGATGCGCCCGAGGATCTGGTTACATACCTCACCCACCAAGTCTTCCATGCGGTCGATGCGGATGGGGCGGATGCCGGGCAAGAAGGCTTCGTACAGCGCGCGCGCGTCCTCACTGGTGAGCCCGACCATCAGGTGGCCCGAGACGTCACCCCCGAACGGTATGACCGCGCTCAGGTCCGACAGCGCCGTCTGATTGGCGACCAAGAACGCGCCGCCTTCGACCTCGAAGCCGGAGACGACGCCCAACACCTCGAGCGCCGCGCGCTTCACCGCTTCCGCGATGGCGGCCGGGTAGAAATGCTCGGCTAGCAACTCGGAGATGGCGGCGCGCAGCTCGTCGCGGCGAAACGGCTCCGGCAGGAGGCTGTCCGGCGCGTTGCGGTCGCGCGACGACGGCGTGCTCGCGGGCGCGTCGTCCTTGGCGCCCCAGATGATGCGCACGTCGGGCGCAAAGTCGCGCACGCGCGCCAAAAACTCCAGCCCACCCACTTTGGTGGCGGCCGCGCTGGCCACGATCAGGCTGAGGCTCGGCCTGGCTTCGATGAATTGCAACGCCGACGCCAGCGTCGGTACCCAAATCACACGGAAGCCGAGGTCGTTCAGCTCCTCCATCACGAACGAGAGCGCGCCGTTGGGGGCGTCGATGACCAGGACCTGCTTGTCTGCACTCATTTAGTGCCGCCCGAGGTCGGGGGGACCACCGCGGCACCTTGAATGGAGGGCAAGCTGCTGGTTCTACCGAAGAGCGCCTTTTCGATCGCCTTCCACAGCAGGTCGGCTTTCACCGGTTTGAGGATCCAAGCGTTCGCGCCGGCGCGCTTGCCCTCCTCGGCGCGCTGAGTGGCGGCGTCCGACGTCAGAATGAAGATGGGGGTGGTGGCGTAGTCGGGCAGCTTGCGCAGCTCTTCGACCATACGAATGCCGTCCATGATTGGCATGTGAATGTCGGCGATCACCAAGTCGACCGGGTTTTCGCGCGCGCGCCACAAGCCTTCACGGCCGTTCTCCGCCTCGACGACCCGCGCACCTTTGGATTCCAAGGTGGTGCGCAGCTGCGAGCGGACGAGGGAGGAGTCGTCGACGATGAGGATTGACCACGCCAAGGTTTGCCTTGCTCCTGTTGTGCGCCCCGTGCGACCGAAGGCGAACCCCAAAGCTTAGTACAAGTTGCGAGTCTCGGCAGCAGCCGGCACGAAACACCAGCGCACAAGGTGCGCAGCTTAGTGCGCCGCGCTCGGCCCTGCCGCCGCCTTCAGCTCGACGCTGGTCTGGCCGAGGGTGGCTTTCAAGCGATCGAGCTTTTCGATCCGCGATTTTACCGCCAGCGGCTCCGGCGCGGCGGCGGCCGCGAGCGGCGTCGCCCGTAGGCTCTTCAGCTCCAAGCGAGCCTGCTCGGGAGTCAGCTTGCTTGGCGCAGGTGTGGTTTTGTCGGTCTTGTCGAGCCGAGCCAAGAGCTCTTGAACTTTGGCCTCCCGTTCGCGCAAGGCTCGTTCTTGACCGTTCAGGGCCGTCTCGCGAGCGTCCAGTTGATGCTGAGCATCGGTAACTTCTTGCTGCGCGGAAGCGATGGTCTTCTGGGCCTCGGTGATCTTGACCTGGATGCCGTCCAGCCCGCCCTTGACGTCGATTTGTCCGTCGCTCTTGACGATTCGGTAGGCGACCGCGCCGGAGATGACGACCAAGGCCACCGCCAGCCCCCAGTACAGGGGCGTGCGCGCGCCGGCGTTCGCCCGTTCACCTTCGGCGACCTCGTCTTTGGCAATAGCTGCCGCGTCTCCCATGCTCAAAGAGCTATCCGCCTTGCCCCCGAAAGGCAACGGTTGCGAAGCCAGCGGCGCCGCAACTGACGGATTGACTAGTAGGAAGGTTGAAGGCGGGAGTTTCTACGGCGACTCGAAGGCACCCATATCGGGGCCAGCGCCCAAGGGCCGTTTGTGACCGTTGATGTCGAAGGGCGGAACGTCGTTCGGATCGCCCTTGTCCAGCGCCGGCGAGCCCGGCCCGGGCGTGAAGTCGCCATTGGCCGCGTCGACGAACAGCGGATCGCCCGATTTGTTCGTGGAACCTGGGTAGGTGGCCTCGGTCAGGCTGTACGTCAGCGTGCCGCCGTACCAGACCTGATCGGGACACGGAGTGCCGCCGGGCGGATTGGGAAAGTTGTTGTACGAGACGTTGGCGACGTTGCTACAGGTACCCGCGTCGCACGCCACGATGCCCACGTAGGTGCAGTCGTTGAAGTTCTCGACCAACGTGTTGTAGGCAAAGTGCGTAGCGTCGGAGCGCAGCTCGATCACGCGAGTGTAGCCGCTGGAGCCGTTGCGCAAGAACAGGTTGTTCTCGATGCTGGCCTTGGCCTGGTCGGCGAAATTGATGGCCACGCCGTTGTCGACGAAGCGGTTGCGCAGCACGCTCGTGATCTTGTCGCAGCTGGCGACGGTGCACGTGGAGATCAGCGCGGAGTTACCGTACTCGAGTGGTGCCGCGTTGTGCTCGAGCCGCGACAAGGCCACGGTCATGTCGCAATCGGTAGCGCGCACCGCCACCGCGTTGTCTCGCAGCAAGCTGTTGGTGACGGTCACGGCGCCGCCGGTGCAGGCAATGCCGGCCTGATCTTTGGCCGTGCTGCCCTCGATCACGACGTTGTCGAACGTGACGTCCGCGCCGGCGGGAACCTGAAAGCCCGTCGCGCCATCGTACGGGTGCACGGCCACGCCGTTGCCAATCACGCGCAAGCCTTGGACGGCCGGAAACGCAGCGCCGGTGTTGAATTTCTTCACCGTCTTGATCAGCACCAGGTTCGGTCGCAACTTGCCGAGCTGACCGGTGGCGTCGGACAGGTTACGACACGGCGTGTCGATGCCGCCGCAGGGGGTACCGCTGATGCCCGTCTCCGCCAGGGCGTAAACGACCGTCGCGGGTGCCGCGCAAGCGCCGGACGGTTGGCAAACGCCAGAGTCACACTCGTCGTCGGAGCTGCACGCGCGGCAGACGCCCAGGTTGTTGCACACCGGCGTCTTGCCGGAGCAGTCACTGTTGGTCTGGCAGACCGCGCAGCGCCCGGCCGTGGCACCCGTGGTCAGGCAGTAGTCTTTCCCGACTTCGTCCTGGCACTCCTGGTTCGTGGCGCACGCCCGACACTCGCCGGCGGTAGCATCACAAATCGGCGCAGTGCTGGCGCAGTCGGTCGCGCTGTCGGTGCAGGCGGCTCCAATCGGCGGCGCGCCACCTTCGCTGCAGTCCACGCCGCAGCCGCCCATTCCTACCGTGCCCGTGCCCGCCCCCGCCCCCGCCCCCGCGGGCGTGGCGTCGGCGCCGCCATCGCTGCCGCCCGCGCTCTTGCCGCTGGTCGACGTGTTGCTCTTCCCAGCCGAATCGCTGGCGCCGCCGACGGCCGGGACTGGCTTCAAGTCTTCGGTCGAGTTGAGGATGGAGCACGCGCCCACGCTCAGCAGGGTGGCCGTGAGCAGGCCGACGCTTCGATTCATTGAAATGCTCCCTCGATGCTGAGGTGGGCCCGATCGAACCCGAAGCTCGGCTGCAGGCGCAGCGCCACGCCGCCTTCGTCGTGCGCGGGGCGCCGCAAGTACAAGAAGGTCGTCACACCCGCGCTCACCACCGAAGCCGCGATCAGTCCGTCCGTGATCAGGTTCAGCGTCTTGGTGTCGCTTTGCAGGCTCTTGGCACGGGCTGCGTCGTGACCGTTGGCGGCCTGGTAGTCGCTGTTTTTGCCCAGAGCCATGACTCCGGTCACGCTCGCGCCCACCGCGAACAGACCGGTCGCGGCGACCCCGACCCAAACCGCGGCCGGAACGGGACGCGCGGCGGAAGGGGCCGGTGGAGGGCTCGCGGCCACGACCGAGGGCGCCGGCGCAGGCGCGGCCACGGGCATGGCGGCAGCGGCATCGAAGTTGAAATCGTGCTGCTCACTACCGCCGGGCTGAGCGTCGAACTCGAAGCGCAAGGTGGGCTTGCCATCGAGCGTGGCCGTCATCACGTGGTGTCCTGGTCGGATTTGCAAACGGAGCGATCCGCCCTGGCTTTGGTAGCGATTGCGCACTGGGGAGCCCTGGCTGGGCGTGCGTTCGTCGGTCACGGCGATCTCGGCCGGAGTGGTCGTCAAGAGGACGTTGACCGCCGACGCGCGCAGGGTCGAAAGGTCACGCTCGATATCGACGCGCTCGCCCGCGTCGATGTTCTTGCCGCCTTCTTCCAGATAGCGCGAGAAGGCCTCGATGGCCTCGCCGTCGCGCTCGAGCTTCATCGCGGTGATGCCCAAGTTGCCGAGAATCTTCCACGAAGGGGACGCCTGGTAGGCGACCTTGAACTCACCATAGGCTTCTTCGTAGCGCGCGCCGTCCGGGTCTTTCAGCAGCGCCACGCCCGCATTGAAGTGCTTGCGAGCGGCGTCGGTGATCTTCACCTCGGCGGCCAAACCGGGCGCGCTGAAGCCCAGCAAGCCTATGGCCAACAACCCGACCCGACCGGAACGAACCGCTGAACGGCAAAGCATGAGCCCTAAAGGGTCTCCGAAAGCGCCGCGAGATTCAAGTCGCTACCGAACGAAGCGCCGGAAAGCACGCGCGCGGCCGCTACAGCGCTCGCTCCAAAATCTCGCGCAGCTCGGCGTCGGTGAGCGCGATGGGGTTACCCTTCATGCTGCTGGCGACGGCGGCCTTGGCGACGACGCCGGGAATAGCGGCGGCGGTCATGCCGTAGCTGCCCAGACCCGGGACCGCCAGCTCTTGGGCCAGCTGCTCGACGAAGCCGATGCCGTCGGCGATCTTCGCCTTGGGGTTTGCCGTCAAAGCGCGCGCCAGCTCTTCGAAACGGAGCAAGAGCTCGCTGTTCGGCGCGCGAGCCTGCAAGGCCGCGACGTTGGCGTGAAGCACGAGAGGCAACAACCGAGCGCACACCGCGCCGTGCGCGGCCACGAATTGGCCGCCAATCGGACCGGCAAAGCCGTGCACCGCGCCCAGCTTGGCGTTGGCCAGTGACAGCCCTCCGAACACCGAGCACAGCGCCATGTCTTCGCGCGCGGCCAAGTCCGAGCCATCTCGGCAGGCACGGCCAAGCGCGCGAGCTCCGCGCCTCACCCCTTCCAGCGCCAGCGCGTCGGTGAACGGATTGTGCAGGCAGCTCACGAAGGGCTCGATACATTGAGTCAGCGCGTCGAGGCCGGTCGCGGCCGTGACGGCGCGGGGTAAAGTCAACGTCAGCGCCGGATCGACCAGCGCCACCGCGGGCAACATCGAGTCGTGGCGCAGGCTGACTTTTACTTGCTGGGCAGTCGCAGCCAGCACGGCGTTCTTCGTGACTTCGGCGCCGGTGCCGGCAGTCGTGGGCACCGCAATCAGCGGCAGCGCCGCCTGTGGCAACGGCTGGCCACGTCCCACGACCTCCAGAAAATCGAATGGATCTCCAGGGTTGGCGAGCAGGGCAGCAGCCGCCTTGCCCAGATCGAGGGCGCTGCCGCCGCCGCACGCCAACACCAACTGGACGCCGCCGCGGCGCCCGGCCGCGACAGCGCCGAGCGCGTCATCGACCGTCGGCTCGGAAGCGACGCTGACGGCAGTCAGCTCGACCCCCGCCGCCTTCACTTGCGCTTCGAGGGCGGCGGTGCGCGCTCGATCCTTCCCCGTCACCCACAACGCGCGAGCGCCGAGCTTGCGTGCGCGCTCGCCCAAGGACTGCGCCACGCCGCTGCCGAACACGATGCGCCCGGCGCTCAGGAACTCGAACGGGCGCAATTCGCTCATTCGGGCAGCGTGCTCCAGCGCGCTTCGTCGGGGCACAGGCTTTCGTACTTCACGCTCGTGCGCGGGCTCTTCATCATCGGCGCCACCGCGTCGCGCCAAACGGCGTAATGCGCGGTTTCCTTGTGCTGAGCGGGAGCGTCGGCGGTTTTGTAGGCCTCGACCAATACGAAACGCGTCGGATCGTCCGCCTGCTGCGCCACGTCGAAGCGCGCCACGCCGGGCTCCTTCAGGCTCTCGGCGGCGTTCTTGCGGGTGGCGGCGATGAAAGCGTCGACTTGGTCGGGCAAGACGTGAACGTGAACGTGAACCACCAACATGGCCGAATCATCGACCGCGGCTCGCCGCCGTCAACGTCATTCTGCGAGCGCTACTCGTCGTCGACGGGCGGTGGGGGGGTCGACAGGCGCGCGCCGTCGACCTTGCCGTCCAGCAACTGCTTCTGCTTGAGCTCGAGCAGGCGCTCGGCCTTGGTACGGCCGTGAAGGCGCTTGTTGGTCTCGGCGCGCTTGGCCTGCTCGGTCTTGGCCTTCTGCTTGCGAAACCGGTTGAGATTGACGACGTTACCCATGGCGAGCCCGCGAATTACAGCACGAATTTCGGGCCTGTCGCGGACTGATGACGGACCTGGCCGGAACGCAGTGGCTGCAAACTCATTGGCGTTCTAGCGTGGCGAAAATGGCGTGGATCAAGAAAGCTTTACTGGGTGTCGGCGCGGTGGTTGGCGTGGTGGTGCTGGGGGGTGGCGGCTTCGTGTACGCCAAAGTCTCGGCCTTCAACGCCAGTTTGGACAAGGTCTACGACGTGCCGCTGCCCAAGCTAGAGCGCACGACCGATGCTGCGCTTTTGGCGCGCGGTGAGCACTTGGCCCACACCATCATGCCTTGCGCCGACAGCGGCTGCCACGGCAACGATTTGGGCGGCGGCAGGGTCACCGCCATGGGTCCCATCGGCACATTGGTCGCACCCAACATCACGACGGGCGGCCTGGGTGCCGCCTACTCGGACGCCGAGCTGGCGCGGCTGCTGACGCACGGCGTGAAGAAGGACGGCCGCGGCGCTCGCTTCATGCCCTCGCACGAATCGAACTGGCTGCCCGACGAGGACATCACCGCGCTCGTCTCGTACGTGCGCACCCTACCGCCGCAGAACAAACAGCCGCCGGGCATGAACATCGGCGTGCTGGGCAAGGTGCTCGATCAGCTGAACATGATCCCCATCGACGTCGCTCGCCGGGTCCATCACGAGCGCATCGAAAAGGCACCGCAACCTTCACCCGACGCCAACTACGGCAAGTACTTGGCTCGGCTGTGCACCGGTTGTCACGGCGAGGGCTTGAGCGGCGGCCCCATCCCCGGCGCGCCTCCGGACATGGCGATCCCGCTCAATCTCACGCCCGACGCGAGCGGTTTGGCCGGCTTCAGCCTGGACGATTTCAAGCAGGTGCTGAAGACCGGAAAGCGCAAAAAAGACGGCCGAAAGCTGGATGCGATGATGCCCGTCGAGTCCTTCGGCCAATTCGACGACGTCGAGATGCAGGCGCTGTTCAGCTACCTGATGTCGCGGCCGGCCAAGCCGTTCGGAGGCCGCTAGTCGTGGACGAGCCGGTGCCGCGTCGTCGCTTACTGCTGAGCTCGGCGGCGTGGGGCGCCGCGGTGTTGGCCGGCGCCTGCAAGCGCAGCGAAACGTGCCCGCCTTCGCAGCTTGGCCCCGAAGACGTCAAGCTGCGCGAAGCGCTGCACTACACCGATCACTCGACCGATCCGCAAAAGCTCTGCAACGGCTGCCAGCAGTACTTGCCCAACACCGACGCCGACTGCGGCACCTGCAAGCTGATGAAAGGCTTCGTTCACCCCGCCGGCTATTGCGCAGCGTTCTCGGCCAAGGGTTGAGGCCGCCGTCAGATCTCGATCTGCGATCCAATTTCCATCACTCGGCTCGGCGGAATGCCGAAGAACGCCGTCGCCGGCTGAGCGTTGCGGGTCAAAAAAGCGAACAGCCGCTCACGCCACAACGCCATGCCGGGGTCCTGGGTGGGCAGCACGGTTTCGCGGCCCAAAAAGAACGTCGTGTACTCGAGTGAGTAGCCGCTGAACTTGGCGTGCTGGAGCAGCTCCGGCACGTTGGGCGTCTCCATGAAGCCGTAGTGCGCTACCGCGCGCCAAAAGCCGTTGGACAGCTCCTCGACACGAACCCGCTCCGTCAGCGGAATGCGCGCGATCTTTTCGGTGATGATGGTCAAGAGCAGCACGCGATCGTGCACGGCGCGCATGTGCAAGAAACCCTGCAACAGCGCGGTGGGCGTGCCGCTGTCGTTCCCGGTCATGTACACGGCCGTGCCCGGTACGCGAGCGGGGCGCTCGACCACCATCAGCTCGAAGAAATCTTCGAGCGGCACCGTGCGCTCCTTGATCTTCGAGAACAACAGCTGGCGACCGCGACGCCAGGTGGTGAAAACGGTGAACATCAGCGCGCCAACCACCAGCGGAAACCAGCCGCCGTGCGCGACCTTGGTCAGATTCGAGCCGAGGAACACCAGCTCCAGACACAAAAGCGGAATCGTCACCAACAGCGCGGGCCCTTGGCGCCAGTGCCATTGAGTGCGAGCCACGACGTAGGCGAGCACGGTCGTGATCGTCATGTCGAGGGTGACGGCGACGCCGTACGCTGCCGCCAGCCCGCTCGAGCTGCCAAAGCCCCAGACCGCGGCGATGGCCGAAATCATCAGCAGCCAGTTCACGATCGGCACGTAGATTTGGCCGATGTGGTGGGCCGACGTGTGCAAGATACGCACGCGCGGCAGAAAGCCGAGCATCAATGCCTGGCGCGTCACCGAGAACGCGCCGGAGATCAACGCCTGCGAGGCGATGATCGTGGCGAACGTCGACATGATGACGAGCGGGTACAACAGCCCGGGGGGCGCCATGCTGTAGAACGGGCTGGCGATGGCTTGCGGCCGCTCGAGCAGCAGCGCCCCCTGACCGAAGTAGTTGAGCAACAGACCGGGAAGCGCGACCGCGAACCAGGCGGTGCGGATGGGTTTGGCGCCGAAGTGACCCATGTCGGCGTACAGCGCCTCGCCGCCAGTCACGACCAGAAACACCGAGCCCAACACCAAGAAGCCGAGCTTGCCGTTGCGCATGAAAAAGCCGAGCGCGTGGGACGGGTTCACCGCCTGCCAAATGCCCGGGTGGTGAGCGATGTTGTACAAACCCAAGGCGGCCAGGGTTGCGAACCAGGCCAACATGATCGGTCCGAAGACGGCGCCGACGCTGCCGGTTCCGCGGCGTTGCGCCGAAAATAGCAGCAGCAAGATGACGCTCGCGATCGGCAAGATCAGCGGCTCGAACGCGGGCGTGGCGACGCCTAGGCCTTCCACCGCGCTCAGCACCGAAATGGCGGGAGTGATGATGCCGTCGCCGAACAGCAGGGATGCGCCGAACAGGCCGACCGCGAGCGCCAAGCGGTGCGCGCCGGGCCGGAGCCCTTGGCCGGAGGTGGCCAACGCAGTGAGCGCCAAAATGCCGCCCTCACCCGCGTTGTCGGCGCGCAGCACGTACGCCACGTACTTGAGCGAGATCACGACGGTCAGCGCCCAAAAGATCAACGACACGATGCCGAACACATTTTCGGGAGCCGTCGACACGCCGTGGGCCCGGCTCAAGCACTCTCGCACCGCGTACAGGGGGCTCGTCCCGATGTCGCCAAAGACGACGCCCAAGGAAGCCAGGGCGAGGACGAGGAGTTGTTTGTTCCCCTCTGGTGCGCGCTGGTGCCCGGGATCCGACGGCTCGGATGCCTCGGCGACGCGCGCGCTGCCTTCATCCATTCGCTTTGCGTGTATCTCACCCGGCGCCCGCCGGGAACCACCATCTTGCGGCGCGTCGCGCTAGTCTGCCCCGCCAAGATGTTTGGCTACGCCTTGTTCGTGGTTCTGGCGCTGCTCACGGGGGTGACGCTCGCCGTGCAGACGGGCATCAACTCTCAGCTGCGCGCGTTTCTGGGCAGCCCGCTGCAAGCCGTGTTCGTGTCTTTCATCGTGGGCACGGTGATGGTCGCGCTCGCGCTCGTCGCCAAACGCCAACCTCCGCCCGTGACCAGGTGGGCACAAATGCCCTGGTGGATGTGGCTGGGTGGCATGTGCGGCTTGTTCATCGTCTCCACGAACATCCTCGTGGTGCCGCGGCTGGGGGCGGCGCTGCTGACCTCGCTGGCGATCGCCGGCCAGCTCACGACCGCGCTGGTGCTCGACCACTACGGCGCCTTCGGCTTCCCAGTTCATCAAATCTCGCTCGCGCGAGTGGCCGGCGCCGTGCTCTTGCTCGCGGGCGTAGTACTAATCCGCTACAACTAGACGCATTCATTTGCACACCCGGGCCGAAAGTCGTGATCGGCGGGCGTGGTTCGAGACATAAAAGCTCGGTAGTTTCCGATCATGGCCGAGCTCGTCGTCAAAGCCAAAGCCGCGTGCCGTTGGGATCTCGTCGCCCTGGGCGAGGTCATGTTGCGCCTCGATCCCGGCGAAGGGCGCGTCGCCACCGCCCGCGGATTTCAGGCTTGGGAAGGCGGCGGGGAGTACAACGTGGCCCGGGGCCTCAAGCGCTGCTTCGGCCTCGACACCGCCGTCGTCACCGCGTTTGCCGACAACCCGGTCGGCCGCTTGGTGCAAGATTTGATCTACCAGGGCGGCGTCGACCAAAGCTACGTCAAGTGGGTTCCGTACGACGGCATCGGGCGCTCGGTGCGCAACGGCTTGAACTTCGTGGAGCGCGGCTTCGGCGTGCGCGCGGCGCTCAGCTGCTCCGACCGCGGGCACACCGCGGTGTCACAGCTTCAACCCGGTGACATCGATTGGGACCGCGTGTTCGGCAAGGACGGCGCGCGCTGGTTCCACACCGGCGGCATCTTCGCCGCGCTGAGCGAGACCACACCGCTCGTGGCCAAAGAAGCGATGGTGGCCGCCAAGAAGAACGGCACGTTGATTTCCTACGATCTCAACTACCGCGAGTCGCTGTGGAAGGGCATCGGCGGCAAAGCCAAGGCCCAACGCGTGAACCAAGAGCTGGCTCAGTACGTCGACGTGATGATTGGCAATGAAGAAGACTTCACCGCGTCGCTCGGCATCGAAATCGCAGGCCTCGACGAAAACTTTTCCAGTCTCGCTCCCGCCCACTTCAAGAAAATGATCGAGACGGCGCGCAACACCTATCCCAACTTCAAGGTGGTCGCGACCACGCTGCGCAACGCCAAGACCGCGACCAAGAACGACTGGGGGGCGGTGTGCTCTTTCGGCGACCAATTCTTCTCGTCCCAGAGCCGCATGGATCTCGAGATCTTCGATCGCGTCGGCGGCGGCGACTCGTTCGCTTCCGGCTTGATTTACGGCTTCCTCGAAGGCAAAGGGCCAGAGTGGGCCGTGGAATGCGGCGCCGCCCACGGCGCCCTCGCCATGACGACCCCCGGCGACACCAGCATGGCCACCCTGGACGAAGTGCTGAAGTTGATGAAGGGCGCCAGCGCCCGCGTATCGCGATAACGGGGGCTGCCACCCCGCAGCCTGAATCGCAGAAGCTTCTGTGGCGGAGCTAGGCCGCCTCGTACGATCGAGATTTTTTCACAGGGAGGACGGGAGGACGGGAGGGCCAGACAGAGGCGAGATTTTTTTGGGGTCGCGCTGCCGCCGGCGAGCTGCAGACCTGATTTCTCCCTGAACCGTCGGAGGAAATATTTTTCGAGTCGGGCCTCCGAATCGAAAGTTGCGTTCTCGCCTCCGACCCTCCCGTCCTCCCTGTGATTCTCGGAGGCGCTCGAAACGAGGCTTCAGCAGGGCAGCGGCCCGAAGCGCTCGTTCAGATTGGCCTTGCGACGCCACGTTAGCTTCTGCAAGCGAACTGCGGCGCGGCAGCCAGGATGGCCGGAATCGTTGGGACCGCGCGCGTCGCGATTTTACTGACCGATGAAGACGGCGAGGCCGACCTTCGAAGCGATGCAGATGTCGACGATGCCGTCTTTGTTGATGTGGCCAACGGCCAATTGGCGACCAACGCCCATGCCTTTGTCGGGCGTGGCAATGCCGGTGATGGTGGGCGGATTGCCCGCGGTTCCGGGGGGAAATGGGTCGACGGCGGGGTCGATCAACACCGGCTGCAGGGTGATGGGCGCGCCGGTCTTGGCGTCGGGCGTGGCCACGTTCTTGAACACGTACAGGTACGGAATGCCGTCACCGTCCGGATCGCCATAGCCGTGCGGATGCGCGAAGCGCATCTTGCCGGTGACGACGTCGAGGCGACCGTCGCCGTCCATGTCGACGACTTGCAGAGCGTGTGGCTCGCTGAACGCCGCGCCCCACTTGGTCTTGTCGGCGCCGCTGGTGCCGCCCATGAATTGGTACTTCGTGAACTTGCCGTTGGCGTCTTGCTTGTACCAAAACAGGCCTTCGCCGTGCGCCCAGTCGGCGGCCACGACGTCAGCAATTCCGTCTTTGTCCATATCGACCGCGTACATGTGCGACGCGCCCTTGTTGCCGGCGTCGTCCTGCAGTCCATCGTAGAAGTTCTGTTTGACGTAGCCGCAACCAGCGGGCGTGTTCTTGGCGGTGCAGGGTATCTGGTTGAACGAGCCGTCGGGCTGCTGCAGCCAAGCGCCGCTGCGCTCGAGCAAATCGGGCTTGCCGTCGCCGTTGACGTCACCGCCGCCTTCACCGTGCATCCAGCCGAGCCCCCCGAACGGAAACGTGAACGGCGCCGTGACCGACTTGAATATCCACTGCGCGTTCGGGTTGGCGGGATCGCCCTGGTAAAAGCCCTTGGTCGTAGGCGGCATGCAGTTCTTGCAAGCGCCGTAGATCTCGGGAAAGCCATCGCCGTTCATGTCGATCAGCCCGTGCTGCTCGAGGCGCACGTCTTGATTGATGAGGTGCGCGGTCCAATTGGGGTTGCCCGCTTGACCGGCCAGCTTGGGGTTTTCGTACCAGTACGCGGTCGCGTGCTTCTGTACGGTGCCGACCTTGTTGGCGGTCTTGGCGACCTCGTCCACGTCGCATTGAGCGATGTTGATGATGTCGGTCCAGCCGTCGTGGTTGACGTCCAGCGGGAAGTCGGACCAATCGTCGGAAACGCCGGTATCGATTTCGGGACCTTCGCCCGCGCTCGGCAAGACACCGTGGCCGTCGCGGAACGGGTGCTGCACCGTGAACGCGGGGCCTTCGTACCAAATGCGGCCCGCCGAGACGTCCGGATTGCCGTCGCCGTTGTAGTCGGCAATCGAGCAGCTTTCGGCCAGAAATTGGCTGTGAATGACCTGGCGCGTGTACTTGAGCTTGCCGGGCGCGGTGGGAAACGCGATGGGCGCGCTGGGCCAAGTGCCCGAGAGCTCGTAGTTGGGCGCGTCACCGTTGATGACCGGCCCCGAGCCACCTCCGCTGCCGCCCGTGCCGGAGCCGGCGGTCGCGCCGGTGCTGCCAGCGGTCGTGCCACTACCGCCTTGCACGGTGCCGGCGCCACCGGTCGTCGAGCTCGCGCCGCTCGTGCCGGTCGCGGTGCCGGCCGTCGAGCTTGGCCCGGCGCCCGTCGTCGTCGAAGCGCCGGCGGCTCCGTCACCGGTCGTGGTCCCGGAGAAGCCGCACGCAATGCTGACGATCCCCGCTCCGGAGCAGCACGCAAGGACTATCAGAAACCGCGACCAAGTACCCGTTCTGCGCTCCGTGCTCATGTGACCTCCGACCTTATTGTCTTCGCGAGAGGGGCTTGATCCCGTGGGAGCCTAGAATCTGCGAGCTGGTGAACCGCTGGTTGGTGTCCAGCCCAGCCGCGATCTTGGAAAATCTTCGCGACTTTCCTCGGCACGGGAGGTTTCTGCCTCGGCGCGAGCGGCGCGACGCGGTGCGACGCTCGAGTTGCTGAATGTCCGCTGAGTGGTCGTGGGCCACCCAGAATTTCGGCGCGCCGTACATAAAGCCTGCGCCGGCGGAAGCCGGCCCGAGTCTCGCGGACTCGCCGACTCGCAGTCTGGCAGCGATGAAAGTGATCGCTGCTGCGCGGTCCGCACATGGTGCGCGAGTTGCGAAGGAGAACGAGCGTGATCAGAGGAATCCGTGAGTCGAGCGTGCATGGGGCGGCGGCATTGGCGCTCGCGGTCTCGGCGATTCCAGCCGAGGCCCGCGCCGACGTCACCTTGGTCGACAAAGACGGCTGGACCTTCTACACGAGGGGTCTCGTCGCCGGTCACTACCAATTGATCAAAGGCGACGCCGACCCCACGTTCTCCAACGGTGTCAACACCGGCATTCCGTCCGCCGGCGGTCAAATCTTGGACGAGCGCACCTCGGCCGATGCTCGCGACAACACGCTCACGATGTCCAACGTGCGCAGCGGCTTCATCGGCACCCAAATCGGTTTCGGGCTGAACCGGAAGCTCAGCGAGCGAGTCCACGTCGAGTCGCTTTTCGCCATCAACGCCGTCGGCATCAACAGCAATCGCGGGCAAAATCTGCAAAAGGACGTCGACTACCGCGAAGCTTGGGCAGAAGTCGTGACTCCGTACGGCAGCATCAAGTTCGGGCGCATGTTCGGCATCTTCGGCGAAGGCTCGGCCGAAGTGATGGCCATGGCTTGGAAGTACGGCGTCGGCCATCCGTGCGTCGTGAACCACGCCACCATTTCCTGCGGCTCCTCCGGCGCGGGCCCGATCTACGCCGGCTTCGACGGCGCCATCCGCTACATCTCGCCGCGGCTTGCAGGCTTCGAGCTGGCCCTGTCCCTCGTCGATCCATCGGTGAGCCCCTACGCCAAGATGTCGCCCACGCCTCGCGTCGACGGCGAGGTCAATTTCGACCAAACCTTTGCGCCAGTGAACGTGCGCATCATCGCGCAGAGCATGTACGAGACCATCGCCAAGACCACGCCCCCCGCTGGCGCCACACCTGGCACCATCGAGAAAGACACCATCTGGGGCGCCATGGGCACCGCCATCGTCTCGGTCGGGCCCGTCAAGCTGGGCGGCGGCGGCTGGACCGGCAGCGGCGTCGGCGAGCGCATTCCGCTCGAAGCCAGCGATCCCGCCAACCCCATCTTCAGTGATCAGACGCTCAAGCTACGCAAGTTTCGTGGCTACTACGGCAACGTTCAGGCCGAATTCATGAGCAATTTTCTCACCCTCGGCGGCGGCATCCTGTACGTGCAGCCCACCGCCATCGACGTCGGCGTCGGCACCGCGCCCAACGACGTGCTCGATCACCAAAGCGAGTTTCACGCGACCTACCAACATAAGTGGGACGCCATCGTGCTCAACGCCGAATTCATGCACTGGACCACGGTTTGGCACTTCGGTGAGGTCCAGAAGCTCAACTTCATGGGCGCTGGCCTCAACTACATTTGGTGAGGGCAGTGATGATCCTGTTCGAGCTTCATTTCCAGGTCGAGCCCGAGAAGCGCAGCGAGCTCGAGCGCGCGTTCGCTCAAATCTTCGCCCCCGCCATCTCGCGACAGCCGGGCTTCGGCACCCTGAAGCTGCTGCGCCTGTACGCACCCGACGTCATCGCCGAAATTGCGGCGTCGCCGAGCGAGTACCAATACCAAATCAACTTCACGTTCGAGAGCGAAGCCGCGCGCCGCGCCTGGGCAACCAGCGCCGACCACGACCTGGCATGGCCCGCCCTCAGCGCGCTAGCGACCAAATTCTTCTGGCGCGGCTACGACGTCCTGATCGAACAGTGACTGACGGTCGCGACGGCTTGCTCGGCGAGCTTGGCGATGTCGTCGAATTTGCGCTGGTTGACCAAGTCGGCCGGCGCCATCCAGGAACCGCCGCACGCGATGACGATGGGCAATTTCAAGTAGTCGCCCAGGTTTTGGGCGTTGATGCCGCCGGTCGGCATGAAGCCGAACGCGCTGTAGACGTCGGCCAAGGCCTTGAGCGTCTTCACGCCGCCGTAGGCTTCGGCGGGGAAGAATTTGAGAAACTTGAGGCCATAGTTGCGCCCAAGCTCGATTTCGGTGGGCGTGCAGACGCCCGGCATGACCGGGATGTCGTGCTTCAAACAGTGCTCCACGACCCGGGTGTTGAGGCCGGGGCTGATGATCATCTGCGCGCCCGAGTCGACGGCTAGCTTCACCTGCTCCGGCGTCGTGACGGTGCCGGCCAGCAGCGTGACTTTGGCGTTGCCGGCCGCAATCTTGCTCATGGCCGGCGCCGCCGCTTCGGTGCGCATGGTGATTTCGACGATGGGCAAGCCGCCCGCGGACAGCGCGGCGGCCAGCTCGGGCGCGGTGTCGGCGTCGCGGATGGCGATGACCGGAACTAGCTTGTGCTGACGACAGACGTCGATGGGGTGCAAGGCGGATGCGGGAATTTTGGTCGACATTTATTGGCTGGGGAGCGCGTTGATCCAAGCGTCGACTTGACCCATCCCCGTGGGATCGGTGATTTCACTGCCAAGCGGTGGCATCTGCTTCATCATGCCCACCATGCCCGTGGCGCGCAGGCTCATCAAGTCGTGCAGCCCACTCTCGCTCGGATTTTTGGGCAAAATGCGCTTGGCTTTGCTGATGTCGGTGTCCATCGGGGCGCCGGTGGCATGTCCCGCTTCGCAAGACGTGGTGGGCGTGAACTTGTCGCTGCCGGGCCACTGATCGCAGACGGTGGACAAGTAGGCGAACGTGTCTTGCACGGTGGCGAGCTTGTCGAGGTGGGTCCAGACGTCGAGCGTGACCTTGGTCTTGTACACCTGGCTCTTGGCGTTGTGACACATGCCGCAATTGGCGTGCAGGTAGCCGAGCGCAGCCCGGGCCGTGTCGTCGCCGGGCAGGGTGTAGCCGCCGGCCTTGGCCGGCACCGTCAACCATCCCATCTGGTCGATCTGAGTCAGGGTGATGCTGTCGGGCAGATTATGCGACAGCATCACCGCGCTGAAACCGATGGCGTTGTCTTTCATGGCCGTGTGGCAACCCTTGCAGTCTTCCTTGGAAGGAATGTCGTGCATGGTACCCATGGCGTTCGTCTCGCCCGCCGGCAGCGCGACCGCGTCCGAGTAGTCGTCCTTCCACTTGAAGGCGACCATGTACCAATCGGCGTAGCCGTCCGACAGCTTCATCAGCAGGCGGGTCTCGATCAGCTTGCCGTCGCGGGTGAAGTCCTTCCACAGCTTGAAGCCGGCCGGGTAGCGCCAATACTCCATGTCGTCGGTGATGATTTTTCCGCCGGGCGGCATGTAAACGTAGCGATGCTTGACGGCGCCGTCGCTCCACAACGTGTACGCAGGCGTGAACTTGTGCACGTCTGCGGCCAAGGTCATCGCCTTGATGTCGGAGTAAAGCCCCGTCTCACTGAGCAGCATCGGCATGGTGTTGCCGACACCACCAGCGCCACCTGCACCACCACTACTGCCGCCGCCTTCGCCGCCACCGCCGGCGTTTGCGCCGCCGCCGCTAGCCACCGCGCCGCCCGCTGCGCTGCCGCCGACGGAGCCGCCGCTGCCCGCCTGTCCGGCGCTGGCTCCGGCGGAGCCGCCCGCGGTCGTGCCCGCGCTGCTCGCTGCTCCAGCCATGCCGGTGAGATTGTTGGCGTCCGCGCCGCAGCCGGCGGCGGTGGCGAGCACCATCGCCGAAAGCAACAGCGGTAGTCGGGAGGTCACGACGATTGCTGGCATGGAAAGTTCAGGGTGTCGGCAGCACGAAGACGTACATGGGCGCGCCGCCGTAACCGATGGTGAACAGCTTGTTGCCGACGAGCACGGCGTCCATCGGGCTCTCGATGCCCTTGGCGATCTGTTTACTGGTCATCGTGTACTTGTCGCCCGACTTGGTGAGCGACAAGAACAACAGGTCGCGCCCCTCGTCGCCCAGCGCTTCGGCCTTGACCGAGCCGTAGCTGAGCACGAAGCCCTGCTTGTAGTAGCCGCCGCACAACGCGCCCGCGGTGTCGAACACGATCCCCAGCGGCGAGCGGTGACCGGTGATGCCAGACAGGCCGGCCACGACCGGCGCCGGATCGGCATTCTTGTCAGCGCGCGCGATGTTCGCGTCGGGCCCCATGTTCAAGATCGGATCGACGAACGCGGCCCCCGCGGGTGGTGCCAGCGATTGGTCGAACACGTACTTGTCGTTGTCGACGGCTTGGTAACCGGGGTGAAGGCGCTTGTCGCCCGCCGCGGAATAACCAGCCTCCGCCACCGGGTTGTTGACGGCCCCAAAACGGTACGGAAAGCCGTAATTTTTGCCTTGCTGCAACCAATTGATCTCGTCCGGCAAGTCCATGTCCGGACCGTTGTCGACGCCGATCAAATCGCCGTTGGCGTTGAACGACATGTCGAAAGCGTTGCGCGTGCCATCGGCAAACAACACCGGCGCCAACGCCGCCATGTCGTTCTTCATCTCGGTGGGCGTGGCGGTCGGCACCTTGAACACCGCGGAGCTGAGCGGCACTTCGCCGGCGCCGGCTTCCATTTCGCCGTGATCGGTGCGCGAGCCGCTGCTGAAGAACAAGCTACTGTCGTCGGGGCTGATCGCAATGCCGGAAAAGCTGTGGTCGAAGTTGGTGTTGCCCGCCGAAAAGCCCTGGCTCGTGCTGACCAGCACGCTCCAGGTGCGGGCCGGGCCGGTGCCGACCAACACGCCCTTCTTGATGCTGACGCCGACGTTGTCGCCGCCGCGCACGGCGAGGATGTAAAGCGTGCCATTGGAGTCGAACACGATGCCGCGCTGATCGCCGCCGAAGCCATTTTCTGCGGTATAACCGCCGGAATCGTAGGCCTTGGTGGTGCCGACGGCGGCCGCCGAATTGGTGGCGGGAATGGTGACGTGCGGGTCGAAGCTGCTCAGCGTGCCGTTCTGAGCCAGCGTGACGACGACCTTGCCGACCGGGTCGTAGGCCATTTTGATGCCCGGCGACTTGTCGACGAACTTGAACGCGCTGATGTCGTTGGCGGTCACGGTGAGGCCCGAGCCGTTGACCGCCGTCACGCCCGTCTTGCAGGCCACGGTGCTACCGCCGCTGCTGCCGCCGCCACCCACCGGTGCGCCGCCGGTGGCACCACCGACGGTGGCGGTGCCCGCCGCGCCACCCGTCATGCTTCCGCCCGGCGTTGCCGCCGCACCACCACTGCCGGTGGTCGGCGTGCCGGCCGTGCCGGTTTGGCTGCCAGCTGCGCCCGTCGGATTGCCAGTCGCGGCCGGGCTATTGCTGCAGGCCGCAGCCGCCGCGACCATCACCCCGCAAACGGTCGCGAGCAGGATGAAAGGCGCGGTCTTCTTGGCGGGCATCTGCTCTGTATGTCCAAGAGCGCGCGAAAATGTCTGCCAAAGTTGGGCGGAGGATCAATTGGCGAGCGTGCGGACAATGCGGGTGCGGGAGCGCTCGCGCCGTGAGGCGACCCCGATGACACGCCGTCCGAGAGGCAGCCATGAACCGCACCAACGTTCAGCACGAGATCCAGCCGACGCCCGCCGTCGTCACCAAAGTCCTGAGCGCCCAAATGCAAATCGGCGAGGGGCCGGTTTGGGACGTGAAGAGTCAACGGCTGTTGTGGGTCGACATCGTTGGTCAAGAGCTGAACGTGTTCAACCCCGCCGACGGCAGCAATGAGACGCACCAGCTGCCCGACATCGTCACGTCCGCCACGCCGCGGCGCGCCGGCGGTGTCTTGCTCACCCTGCGCCGCAGCATCGCGCTGTTCGATCCCGCGACCAAAGAGCTCGAAACCATCGCCGAGGTCGAGCCCGACCTACCCGGCAACCGCTTCAACGACGGCAAGACCGATCGCCAAGGCCGGCACTGGGCGGGAACCATGGGCGACGTCGACTGGAACCACCCCATCGGCAACCTGTATCGCATTGGCACGGATCGAAAACCCGTCAAGATGGCCGAGAAAATCTGCTGTTCCAACGGGATTGCGTGGTCGCCCGACAACAGGACCATGTACTTTTGCGAAAGCTTCGCGCACGTGATCCACGCTTACGACTTCGACGCCGCGACCGGCGACATCGCCAACCGCCGGCCGTTCACCAGCGTGAACCCCGAGTCGTTTCCCGACGGATTGACCGTCGACGCCGAAGGCTTCGTGTGGAGCGCGCAGCCGGTGTTCGGCCGCATCGTGCGCTACGACCCGGCGGGCAAGATGGAGCGCATCATCGAGCTGCCCGTGTCACGCGGCACCAGTTTGATGTTCGGCGGCCCTGACCTAGACATTCTTTACGTCACGACCATGCGCACCACGCTCGATGAAGCGCAGCTCGCCGAGGAGCCCCTGGCCGGTTGTTTGCTCGCCCTCCAGCCGGGCGTACGCGGCATCGCCGAAGTGCCGTTCGCCGGTTGAGCCGCCGTTCGAAGACGATTCGACTTCCACGTGCGCGACAAAAATCTGGCCGATCTCGTGATCGCCACGCCGAGCTGGCGACAAGGTGGGCGCGGAGGAGTCCCCGTGAAGCCCATTTCCCTCACCTTGTCTGCTCGACCTTTTCGCCGACGCACGCCACCGCTTGCCGTGCTCGGCTGCCTGGCGTTCGCCGTTCAGATCGCGTGCTCGGATGCGCCGACTCAGGGCGGTACCGGCACCACCTTCCCAACCGCCGGCACGGCCGGCGGCGGCACCGCCTTGAGCATGGCCGGAACCTCCGCCGCCAGCGGCTCTTTCAGCAGCAGCGGCTCGTTCGGCACGGCCGGCAACGCCTTCGAAACCGGCGGCACCGGCGGCAGCGCCACCACCGCGGGCACCAGCAGTGGAGGCACCGCCGTCGCAACTGCCGGCACGGGCGGCACCGTCGTCGTGAATCCAACCACCCCCTACTGCATGGGCAAGCCGGTCGCGCCGCTACCCTACAAAGTCGAAAGCAACTACTACCCTTCGGGTTGGTCCGAAGGGCCGCCCGCGATCAGCGCTCCCACCGACCTCGCGTTCGACGCTTGCACGAAGCGTGTCGCAGGCGCCGTCGGCGATTGCACCAAGTGGCGCTACACGCCGCAAGCAACGCCGGCCCCCGTTTGGGTCATCTGGGCGGTGCCCCCGCAGGCGCCCGCGGCCACGGCGCACGCATGCGTCGCCGAGGGTGCCAACTCCATCGCCTTCTGCGCCCGCGGCGAAAAAGGTGGCGAGAAGATCATGACCGGCGGCGCCAGCGTCAACGAGGCCGAGATCACGCTCACCGCCGAATGGAAGACATTCACGGTGCCGCTGACGGGCGTCACCTACGACACCTTCGAAAACGGCGTTCCGACTGGCTTCGTTTGGAAGATCGTGCCCCCTGCCGCGAACGCGGCCGTGACCGAATTCTTCATCGACAAGATCCAGTTCGTGAAAGACGCGCCCACCGCTGACTATTGCGCGGGATCGCTCGACACCGGCGGTGCCGGTGGTATCGGCGGCACGGGCGGCTCCGGGGGCTCGGGCGGCAGCGCTGGCGGGTCCGGCGGGTCCGGCGGCGGCTGAGTCCACCGGCGCGACGAACGCAGGCACGTGACAGGGCGCGAGAACGAGGCAGAGGCGAGCTCTCGAAAGGGGCTCGCCTCTGCGCGTTGGTTGTAAGTTACATTCCGCTGGGCGGGGTCGGGCCACCGGGGCACTTCGCGTCTAGCGTCGTGCACGAGGCAGGCTCGGCCGGCGTCATCACGTCGCCCATGTCCATCAAGTCGGCCAGGGTGAGCTCGGCACACGAGGGGAAGATGCTGCTCAGCTGCCCAATGTATTTGGCCGAGTCGTTGGCGCACGCTTCCATCTCACCGACGGTTGCCGTGCACGTTCCGGTCGGCTTCGAACAGTCGGAGGTCGTGGTCTCGGCGGGGGCGGCGATGCACGCGTCGTAGGCGGTCTTGCACGCTGCGCGAGCAGCCGCGTCGGTGTCGGCGCCGCCCAAAGCAGCCGCCAAGATGCCGCTGAAGCTGCAGTTGAACTCCTTCAAGCTCTCCCCGACCGCGCCCTTCGAATAAAAGTCGTCGAACTTGCTGCACAGCCCGGCAAACTGGTCGTCGGTCAAAGACGAGATCGGTGTGTCGGCGGGCAAACCGCTGTCGAAGCCTCCGCCCGAGTTGCTGCTACCAGCGCTGCTCGTGCTGCCGGCACTGCTGGTGTTGCCGGCGCTGCTGCTGCTGCTGCCGGCCTTGCTGCTGCTGCCGGCCGTCGCCGCGCTGCCACCGGTCGACGACGAACCGCCGCTGGCCGAGCTGCCCGCACTGCCCGAGTGGTTGCCGTCGGAGTCACTACCGCCGCACGCGACGACGCCGAAAGCCAGACAAAAACCGATTGGAAGACAGGCCCGGAGGGCCACAAGAGCTCGCTTTTTCATGTCAATCCTCACTAAGACTCCCGCATCGCCAGCGGGCGACGTCATCCTACGCGGCGCCGGGTCCCAATTCTTCCCAGGAGATGAGTAGGACCGCCGTGTGCGGGGATGGCAGCGCAGTCGTCGGTTGGCACAGTTGGCCCAACCAGGGATTGCCCAAGGCGCCGTAACATCACGAAGTAATTCGTTTTCGCGGCGCCCAGCGGGCGCGCTAACCTGGCACGTTGCGTGCTGCGGGAACCTACATCGATGAGCGCCTTGGCCATTCAAAAGCCGTTTCACACCAAACACTGGCTGGGTGTGCTCGCGCTGCTCTTCGGCTGCATAGGTTGCTCGGACGGGGACGAGCCACCGGTGAAGCAACCGCCTCCCAAGGTGTGCAGCTTTTCGCTCGTCGACGTCGCCCACGAGGCGGACTCGCACCCGTTGCGCATCAACGAGGTAATGACCGGCAACGACGGCGCCTGGGTCGACGAACAGGGGGAAACCGACGACTTCATCGAGCTCGTCAACACCGGCTCGAGCCCCGTCGCGCTTTCCGACTACTTCGTCGGGGACAAGGCGAACGAGGCCACGCGGTTGCCCGAGCTCACCCTGGAAGCCGGCGCCACCGTCCTTCTTTGGGCGGACAGCGATCCCGAGCAAGGCCCCTTGCACTTGCCGTTCAAGCTCTCCAACTCCGGAACGCCGGTGCTGCTGTGGTCCGCGTCGTGCGGGCTCGTGGATTTGGTCGAGGTACCGCAGCTCCCGCAATCGGAGAGCTTTGCGAGGCTGCCCGACGGCACGGGTGAGTTCACGATCTGTCGCTACGCCACCCCGGAGCGCAGCAACGGCGAGACGTGTGAGCCTCCACCGCCCCAGAACTTGAGCGACGACGTGAAGTTCGCGCCGTATACCTGGCAAAGCCCGCGTCCCCCGATCCAGGGCCCACTCGTGCTGTCGGAGCTGGCGCTGAAACCCGCAGCCTTCGTGGAAGTGTTGAACACGAGCGAGGATGACGTCGATCTTGCCGACTACGCCCTGCGGCTGGCAAGCATGAGCCCCGGCCAAGCTTGGCCCGACGTCAGCACCGGCAAGCTGTTGGCGTGGCCTGAAGACGCAACCACTCTGGCGGCCGGTGAGCGAGTCGTCGTGCCCGTGGTCGACGCCGACATCGAAGATTTGTCGCTGTCGCCGGAGTTCGAAGGCGCGGTCAGCATTTGGCCCGCCGAAGGTGACACGCCATCGGACCGGCTCGACTTCATGGCTTGGCCCGAGGGCGCCTCGTTGGCGCGCGTGCCCGACGCCGACGGCTTCCCGCGCTTCTGCGAGAAGCCGAGCCCAGGCGTCGCCAACGGCAAATGCAAAGAGCTAGCGGAGCGCCCTTTGCCTGGTGGTCGCGCGCACCGTTTGGCAACCAGCGGTGACTTCGCGACGCTGGCCGCCGGTGGCACCGAGGTCGGCGAGGACGCAGTGAAGTTCGTCGTCGACATGCAAGCAGGTGACGTCGTGCACTTGCTCGACAACCGCCACTGGGCGCTGCATTACAGCTGGATCCGCGAGCAAATCGAGGGCGAGCCGCACCTCGACCGCTGCGATCCGGCTCAATCGCAAGAGTTCGACATCGGCTGGGGCTTGTTCAGCCAAAACGAGTACTTCCGCGTGGAGGGTCGACGCTACTTGCTCGGCACGCTGGTGCAGCACACCAACGGCACCAAAACCGTGGAGTTCACCCCCGGCGACGCCATCATCGGCTCGCAAATGCGGCGCGCGTTCTTCGCGGTGATGAACGCGGTCGACGATCCGACACAGTGGGCGATTCGCCCGACCGAGGGCCGGCAGATCAACGAGCTTCGGTCCATCGAAGGCACGGCACCGTTGGTCGGACCCAACGCGCCCTACGTCGGCCTCGACTACCAGCCGCTGAACCCCGCCGTCGGCTTCGGGACTTTGAAGTTCGTCGGCGCGCACGACCTGGAAACCGCCGAGCTGGGGCCCAACGTGATCGTCGTCACCGACGACGTGCCGAATGGCACCGCGTTCATGGGCGGCCTCATCACCGAAGCCTTTCAAACGCCGCTGGCGCACGTGAACGTGCTGGCGCGCGGTCGCGGCACGCCGAACATGGCCCTGCGCGGCGCCTCCGAAGACCCGCGCTTGAAGCCGCTGTTCGGCAAGCTCGTACGCCTGGAAGTGCGCTCGTCCGATTTTTCGATCCGTGAAGCCGACGCCGCCGAAGCCGACGAATACTGGCAAGCGCGCACGCCCAAAGGCGACAAGCTCGAGCCCGATCGCGATCTGTCGGTGCGCGGCATCGTGTCACTCGACAGCGTCGGCTACTCGGCCATTTCCAGCGTGGGCTCGAAAGCGGCCGGCATCGCCGAGCTGTATCGCGTGAACGAAGTCGGCCTGTATTGTCCCACCCTGGCGCTACCGCTGTTCGTGCCGCCCAAGGCGTTCGCGATTCCGTTCGTTCACTACGTGGAGCATTTCCTGAACAGCGGCGCCGCCTTCCTGCTCCACGATCTGGAGCAAGACCCCCAGTTCCGCGCCGATCCAGCCGCGCACGCCGACGGCTTGGCACGCGTGCGCGACTTGATCTTGGAGCACCCGGTCGACCCGCAGCTGCTGGCCGAGCTGAAGAGCGCGGTCAAAGACCGCTTCGGCGAGCTGAAGGTGCGCTTTCGCAGCAGCAGCAACACCGAAGACCTGGCGACCTTCAACGGCGCCGGCCTGCATACCTCGACCAGCGCCGACATCGAAGGCTCTTCCAGCAGCGTGGAGGACGCGGTGCGCCTGGTTTGGGCCAGCTTGTGGAACACGCGCGCCTACGACGAGCGCGCCTTCGGCAACGTGGATCAACAGGAGGCCGCGATGGCCGTTTTGGTACACCAAGCCTGGAAGGAAGCCGCGCAGGGCGTCGCCATCAGCCGCAACGCGCTGCACGCCACGCGCGACAGTCAGTACTACATCAACGCGCAAATCGGCGAGGCGTCGGTCACCAACCCTGCGCCCGGAGTCACCAGCGACGAGCTCGTGTACACGCCGCCGCCGCGCCGCCCCAAAGCCGATTATCAAGCTCGTTCCAGCCTATCGCGCGGCCACGACGTGTTGACCTTCGCCGAGATTCAAAACCTGGGCTGCGCGCTCGAGTCGATTCACTTCCACTTTCGCCCGCTGCTCGATCCCGAGCAGCTGAACCGCCTGTACGCGATGCAGATCGAGTGGAAATTGATCGGCCCCGAGCGACGCCTCCTGGTCAAACAGGCTCGCCCCTACAACTTCGGCACCATCGACGCCCCCACCGACTGCCGCGAATTCTGATCAGCAAACCCTGAGCGGCAAACGCTTCGGGCTGCTGCCATCCTGGCAGCTCGTCGCAAGCACCTCCGAGATCACAGGGAGGACGGGAGGACGGGAGGTTTTGTTGCTTCGAGCCTTTCGTAGATCCGCGTCAACTGCGCAGTCTCCAACCAACGCCGTAAGTCTCGAAACCCAAAATTCTCGCCTCGCGGACCTCCCGTCCTCCCGTCCTCCCTGTAAAATCTCGCTCGTACGGGGTGGCCTGGATCCGCTACAGAAGCTTCTGCGAATCAAGCTGCGGGTTGGCAGCATGCAAGGGAGCGATGAGGAGCCTGTTGGGCCTTGCGCGGATTGGCGAAATGGATATGCTTGGTGTCACTGTGCGCTTCGTTTCCCTGTCGCTAGGTCGTGCCGAGTCGTTGCTAGCCGCAACGTCGTCGGCATCGCACGCCTTACGGCAGCCGGACCCGCGCATATAACTCGCTGAAATCGCAGCGGAATTAGCGCCCCCTCCGGCAGATGCCCGAGGGGGTTTTCGCTTTTGTCCTTCGCGATTTCAGCCTCCCAGATCCGAGCGGTGTTCGGAACACCGGCAGGAGGAAAGAACGGTTACGCCAATGTCCATCATCAAACAGCACATCAACGTCGGAACCATCGGTCACGTCGACCACGGCAAGACCACGCTCACGGCCGCGCTCACGCAAGTGACGGCGCTGCTGTACGGCGGTCGCGCGCGGCGCTTCGACGAGATCGACAACGCCCCGGAAGAGCGGGCGCGTGGCATCACGATCAACGCCTCGCACGTCGAGTACGAGTCGCCGAGTCGTCACTACGCGCACATCGACTGCCCGGGGCACGCCGACTACGTGAAGAACATGATCACGGGTGCTTCGCAGATGGATGGCGCCATCTTGCTGGTCGACGGCTCGCAAGGTTTGGCCCTGCAAACGCGGGAGCACGTGGTGCTAGCGCGCCAGGTCGGCGTGCAGCACCTGGTCGTGTTCGTCAATAAGGTCGACGTGGCCGACCCCGAGTTGCTCGATTTGGTCGAGCTCGAGGTGCGAGAAATGCTCCAAACCTACGGGTTTCGTGAGGTTCCGTTCGTGCGTGGCTCGGCGCTGCAGGCGCTGCGCGCGGCCGAACGGGGCGAGCGCGAAGATCCGTTCGTGCGCGGCATCGCGCAGCTCGTGCAGACGCTGGACGAGCACTTGCCAACGCCCGAGCGGGACCTCACCTCTCCGTTCCTGATGCCGATCGAAGGCGTGTGCACGATCCCTGGTCGCGGCACCGTCGTCACCGGCCGCATCGAACGCGGGGTGCTCAAGCTCGGACACGAGGTCGAGCTCGTGGGGCGGAGCGAGACGGCGCGCGAGGTGGTGGTCACCGGCATCCAGGAGTTCCATCGGGACGTCCCGGAGGCGATGGCCGGCCACAACGTGGGTCTCTTGCTGCGCGGCGTCGGGCGCGACGAAGTGGTGCGCGGTCAAACTTTGATCGCGCGCGGCTCGGTCGCGGCTCATCGGCACGGTACGGCGCAGGTCTTCTTGCTCAGCGCGAGCGAGGGTGGCCGGAAGACGCCGTGCGGCTCGGGCTACACGCCTCAGTTCTATTTCGGCGCGAGCGACGTGCCAGGCAAGCTGCTGCTCGCGGAGCGGCTGCTCGGCCCCGGTGAGCGCGCCGAGGTGGAGTTCGAGCTCGGGCACGCGGTGGCGCTCGAGGCAGGGATGCGCTTTGCCATGCGCGAGGGCGGGCGCACGGTGGGCGCCGGCATCGTGAGCCGCGTCAGCTGAGGTTTCGGGGAGGCGCTTTCAAGCGCCTCCCTGGACCGCTTCTCGCCATTGGGACGGGTTAACCTATAATCGGGAGTGGATGCAGCAGCACGTGCCTTGGCTTGCCGCCGAGCGCTACGAGGTGGGCGAGGTCGTCGGCCGCGGTGGCTACGGCATGGTCTGCCGCGGGGTCGATCGGCGCACGGGGCAGAACGTGGCGCTGAAGATGCTGTCGCACGAGGCCGGCAAAGATCCGGACGTGGTCGAACGCATGCTGCGCGAACAGCAGGCGCTGGTGGCGCTGCACGGAACGTGCGCCGTCACGGTGGTCGAGTTGTTTCGCTTGGAAGGCGGCGCTCCGTGCTTGGTCATGGAGTGGCTCGATGGGCATGACCTGGAAGAGCAGCTCACGGCTTGGGAAGCGGCCAAGCAGTATGGCGACACCAGCCAACTGCTCTCCATCTTGAAGCCGCTCACCCAAACGCTGGAGCGCGCTCACGACATGGGGCTCGTGCACCGCGACATCAAGCCGGCCAACATCTTCCTGGTCGATGCGCCGCCCGGAGCTCGATTGTTGGACTTCGGGTTGTCGCGCATGAAGTCGGCGGCTCCGCTCACGGCCGTCGGCATGGTGCTGGGGTCGCCCAGCTACATCGCGCCCGAAACGTGGCGCGGCAACTCGACGGAGTTGGACGGGCGAGCGGATCTGTTCGCGCTCGCGGTGATCGTCTTTCGCTGGCTGACCGGACAGCTGCCGTTCGACGCCGCGGATTTGATCGCCAAAATGACGGCCGTCACCACCGGTCCGCGGCCGAGCGTGGTTGCGCGTCGCCCCGACCTACCACCGGCCGTCGACGCCTGGATGGCGCGGGCGCTGGCGATCGAGCCGAGCGAACGCTTTCAAACCGGCAGCAGCTTCTTTACCGCGTTCGAGGCGGCCCTGCGCGGTGAGCCGTGGCCCCAAGACAGTCCGGAGGCGTCGGGGGTGCGGGCCGTCTCGACTCCCAGCGTTCCGGCGGCGCCGACGGAGCGCAAAAGCGCGCTGGCAACGGCCTGGGGCGCGGCCACGTCGTTGCTCAAGCGATTCAGCGGCGGGCGTAAGAGCGAAGGCGCCGAAAGCGAAAGGCCAGAACCGAATAACCAGGTGCCGGCCGTCGTAGCGCCGCTTCCGACCGTGACTGAGACCATCGACGACAGTCCAGCCAGCGAACGCAAATCGGTTTGGCTCGACTCGGCAGAGCTGGAAGAGCTGGCGCCCTCGAGCTCGCTCGCTCGGTCCGGCGCGCTCGCGTCCGACTCGCCCGCTCCGTCGAGCCCCGACGCGCAACCGACGCGCAAGGGCAAAGGCAAGTCGAAAGCCAAGAAGGGCAAAACCAAGGCTGCCAAAAAGGACAAGGCCAACGGCCGCAAAGCGTCGAAGCCCACCAAGAAGCGCAAGGCGCGCGCCCGAAAGCGCAAAGGCTGAGCGCCGGCCTGCACTGCTCAGAACACGCCGGGAATCAACGCGCGGCGCGCGTCTGGGTACTTCTCGCGCCCATCCCGGCCGTCGAAGTCTTTGCGATAAGCCACGTGACGCGCGTGGGCCCACGAGGCCAAAATCCCAGCGCCAACGACGAAGAACGCGCGCGCCGCCCAGGTTCCGGTCAGGAGCGCGAAGCCGAGCCAGGAAAGAATCTCGAACAGGTAGTGCGGGCTGGAAATGCGCTCGAACAAGAAGCCGCGCGGAATCACGCGCACCGTTGACCCCGCCGGGCGCAGCGCGCGCAGCATGCGGTGCGCCTTGGCGTTGCCCAGCTCAGCCAGTACGAACAGCGCGCCGCCGGTAGCGACCAACCACGCCGCGGGCGCGGCATAGCTGGCGGAGGTCAGGCTGATCGCGTTCCAGGCCGCGAAGCCCCAGTAGTAGACGTACTCGGTCACCACGTCGCTAGTCGGCACGCTGGGCTTGCCGTAGCGATGCACCCACGCCGACTCGCTGGCGCGCCGGGCAAAATGCGCGCACCAGAGCAGGGCCGCGAGCTTTGCCACCGGCACCGGCGCGGTCGGACCCAGCAGCCAACGCGCAACGAATACCGCCGCGAACACCACCAGGGCGAAAACGTAGCTGACGATATTGTGTGCTCTCGGTCGCATATTGCGACTCGGAAATGCAACGCGCCTCGGCACGCGTCAACGCCACACCAGGCCGGCCTCGTTCAGAGCAAGAAAGCCGCGGCTCCGGCCAAGCAGTTAACTGACAGGTTGTCGGCTCGCAGCAAGGCGGCTCCGGGTCACTGTTCAGAGCGCGCCATGTTGGACGCGCTCGTGAGCAGTGCTACTCGGTGAATTGCCCGTCGCTCGACGGGCCCCAGCGAGGACGATCCATGAGCTACGTTGCCGCACCCAGTCGCTACGAAACGATGCTGTTCCGCCAATGCGGCAAGAGCGGTTTGAAGTTGCCCGCGTTGTCACTCGGCCTTTGGCACAACTTCGGCGATGCTACGCCGCTCGAGAAACAACGCGGTCTGCTGCGTACGGCGTTCGACTTGGGTATCACGCACTTCGACTTGGCGAACAACTACGGCCCGCCCTACGGCAGCGCCGAGCTCAACTTCGGCAAGCTGCTGCAGCAAGATTTCAAGCCGTACCGCGACGAGCTGATCATCTCGACCAAAGCGGGTTGGGACATGTGGCCAGGGCCGTACGGCTCCGGGGGTGGTTGCCGAAAGTACGTATTGGCCAGCCTCGATCAAAGCCTCCGGCGCATGGGGCTCGACTACGTGGACATTTTCTACTCGCATCGCTTCGACACCGACACGCCGCTCGAAGAAACGATGGGCGCCCTGGCCACGGCCGTGCAGCAAGGCAAAGCGCTGTACGTCGGTATTTCGTCGTACTCGGCGGGCAAGACCGAAGAAGCCGTGAAGCTGCTGCGCGAATGGAAGATCCCGCTGCTCATCCATCAGCCGTCGTACAGCATGCTCAACCGTTGGCCCGAAAACGGCCTGCTCGACGTGCTCGGCCAGCAAGGCGTTGGTTGCATCGCCTTCAGTCCGCTCGCCCAGGGCTTGCTCACCGACAAGTACCTGCAGGGCGTGCCCGAAGATTCACGCATGAATCGCCCCGGTGGGGGCTCCTTGAAGAAGGCTCACCTCAGCCCGGAAAACCTGGCCAACGTGCGTGCTCTCAACGAAATTGCCAAAGGGCGTGGTCAAAGCTTGGCGCAAATGGCGCTGGCTTGGGTGCTCAAGGATCCGCGCGTCACCACCACGTTGATCGGCGCCAGCACGCCCGACCAGCTCAAAGAAAACGTCGGCGCGCTCAAGAACATCAAGTTCAGCGCCGACGAGCTGTCGGCCATCGACCAGTACGCCAAAGAAGGCGGCCTCAACCTCTGGGAAAAGCCCAGCACCGACCAGCGCGTCTGACAGGCGGCCGTGTACTTCTCAATCCCGCTAGCCCGCGACGCGCTCCAGTATCTCGACGTCGCTTGGCTCCAGCGAAAAGCCGAGCACACCGAGGTCGAGCTTCATGTGCTCGGCGCTGGAGGTGCCGGTCAATGGCAACATGCCGACTTGTAGCGCGAAGCGAAATACCAGCTCCGGCACGCTGCGGCCGGTGCGTTTGGCCAAGCGCGCCACCGCGTCGCTCTTCAGCTCGGCGCGATTGGCGGTCAGCAACGAAAAGCCTTGGTAGACGACGCCCTGCTCGCGGCACAAATGACGCACCTCGCGGTCCCAACCGGTCTTGGCGTAGCAGCGGTTTTGCAGAAAGCGCGGCGCGACCTTGGCCAGCTGCAACAACTCGCGCAGCTGCGCCAGCGTGAAGTTGCTGACGCCGATGAAGCGGGTCTTTTTCTCGCTTGCCAAGGCTTCGATGGCCCGCCAAGCCTCGATGTCGGAAGCGTCGAGGCGGCCGCGCGAGCTTGGGCCATGAAGCACGAACGAATCCAAGTAGTCGGTTCCGAAATGCTCGAGCGAGCTTTGAAACGACTGCCGTACTTGCGTGGCGATTGACGCGCTCGGGTCATAAGGCAAGCGCTGGTCTTGGCCGTCTTTGAAGGTGAACTTGCTCTGCAAGAACAGCTCGGGGCGGGTGACGCGGCCGGCTTGGAGGGCCGCTTGCACGGCTTGGCCCACCGCGACCTCGAAGTAATGTTTGCGCTGGTTGGCCGTATCAATCCCGCGAAAGCCCGCCTCGAGCGCCAACGAGGTCAGCGCCAGCGTGCGCTCTTCCTTCCACGCGGTGCCATAAAGCAGCTTCGGTATCGGCGCGCCCTCGAACATTGCCGAGCAAGCTAGTGCAGCGCAAGTGAGATAGCATCAACTTTGGGAAGCGGCGCTGCACTAGGCGGACGCGAAGCGGACGCGGGGTCTGGGGCGAAGCCCCAGCGAGATAGACACTAGGGCGGCGCATGCCGCGCAGCGGACAATCGCGTAGCGATTGTTGACCGCAGGTCACATGCGCTGCACTAGCAGATCTAGGGGCTTCCCTTTTTGCGACGATGGCCCAAGGATTGGGCGCATGGCCAAGTGCTTCACGACCTGGACGGTGCTGCCCCACGAACGGCTCGAGAAACATTCGGAAAATTTGTGGAGCGTGTCGGGCAACATGCCCGGCGGCAATCAACGCCGTATGACCATCGTGCGGCGCGCCGACGGCAAGCTGATCATCCACAATCCCATCGCGCTCGACGAAGCAGAAATGGAGGAGATCGAGGCGCTGGGCACACCCGGCTACTTGATCGTCCCCAATGCCTTCCATCGGCAAGATTCGATCATCTACAAGCAGCGGTATCCGCAGATATCGGTCGTCTGCCCGCAAAAGGCCAAGAAGCGGGTCAGCCAGATCGTGGAAGTGGCGGGCAACATGGACGAGTTGCCCAAAGACGCCGATGTAGAAGTCTTTCACCTGCGCGGCATGAAGGAGAGTGAAGGGGCGATTCGGGTGCGCTCACGGGGCGGTAGCGCGCTGGTTTTCAACGACGCTCTGCTCAACTTGGAGCCGGGCAAGGGCGTGGCCGGCTTCTTCATGGCGCCGACCGGCACGCTCAGCGTGCCCCGCTTCGCCCGTTGGATGCTGGCCAAGAGCACCGCCGAGCTGAAAGCGCACTTGAGCGAGCTGGCAAGCACGCCCGGGCTGACCCAGCTCGTGCCCGGCCACGGCAAGGTGCTCGAATCCGGCGCTGCTCCCGCGTTGCAACAAGCCGCCGCCCGCCTGTAAAGCTGCGGCGCCCAGCGGCTCAGCCCATCGTTTCCAAGACCTCGCGCGTCACCTGATAGCGCAGCGCCTGGCCGGCCTGCCACGCCATGAATTCGTCGATCATGGCGTCCGAAAGGCGAGTGACCTCGTCGCCGATGGTGCCGCCGACGTGGGGGCTGATGACGACGTTGGGCAACGTCCACAGCGGCGAATTCGCGGCGGGTGGCTCTGGGTCCGTGACGTCGAGCAGCGCAGTCAGGTCGGGCCGCGCCTTGAGCACGCGCACCAAGTGGGACTCGACCACCTGCGCGCCGCAGCCGGTGTTGATGAAGGTGGCGCCGTCGCGCATCGACTCGAACAGGGAGGCGCCCAGGATCTGCTTGGTGGCGGGCAGGTCGGGGATGTGGTTGCTGACGACGTACGAGCGTCGAAATAGCTCTTCTAGCGCGACCTTCTCCACGCCTAGCTCGTGCGCGCGCTCCGGCGTCAAGAATGGATCGCTCGCCAGCACGCGAAAGCCCAGCGCCCGCAAATCGACGCTCAAGCGGCGGCCCACCTGGCCCATTCCGATCAAACCCACGATTTCGCCAGCCGCGCCAGGGCGATGAAACGCTTTGGCCGCCTGCAGATCGTGCGTCTGCGTGTAGCGCCGCAGCGACCGGAAATAGCCGCGACACGTCAGCAACACCTGCGCCAAAGCCAGCTGGGCCGTGGCGATGGCGTTGATGGCCCAGGCCGACACCAGCACGATGTGATGTTCCACCAGCGGCTGCGCGAAGCTTCTGACGTTGCCGCCGGCGTAAAAGACCGCCTCGAGCGCGGGTAGCTGGGCCAGCTGTTCGTCGCTCAGCGACGGCATGCCCCAGCTCGCAAAAATGATTTCGATGTCGGCAAGCTTGGTGGCGTGCGCCGCGAAATTCGCGCCGGTGATGACGTGAGGGTAGAGCTCGACCAGCTGCGCAATGCGTTCTCGCCGACCGCCACCGAACACGTCACCATCGCTCGCGGGGTACTCGTAAAAGAAGGCGGCCTTGCGCATGGGGTGCCAGCATCCTAACGGCTCGGCCCCAATCGGCAAACAGCTTGCGCGAGCTCGGCGCGACTGGGGACGATGACAGTGCCGGCACCACGTCAAACTGGGTCCGCGCCGACGATTCGCCGTGAGCTGACGTTCACGGGCGGCGCAGGACCCGTAGCCGCCGTCGCCGTGTCGGTTTCGCCAACGCCCACGTGAGGCTAGGGTTGCCCCATGGTCGACGCTTGGGTTCTGGAAGCCGAAGGGCTGGCAAAGCAATTCGGCACCAAGTTGGCGGTCGACGGCCTGTCGCTCCGGCTCGCGCCCGGCGAAATCGTGGGGCTGCTCGGTCCGAACGGCGCCGGCAAGACGACGACACTCAAGATCTTGCTCGGAATGCTGCGTCCCACGCGCGGGCACGCTCGCGTGCTCGGCCTCGACTGCACCACGCAAGCCATCGCCATCAAAGAGCGCGTCGGCTACAGCCCCGACGAGCCCTCGTTCTACGATTTTTTGACGGGTCGCGAGACGCTCGAGTTCGTCACCCACGTCCGTGGCGGCCAGGCCCAGCAAACGCTCGCCGCGCTCGGCCCGATGATCGACGTGCTCGAGTTGGCAGCGGATCTCGATCGCTTCGTGGCTGGCTATTCGCTGGGCATGAAGAAGAAGCTGGCGCTGTTGGTCGCGTTGGCTCACTCGCCCCGCCTGCTGCTGCTGGACGAGCCGACCAACGGCTTGGATCCGCCGTCGGCCGTCAAAATGCGCCGCCATTTGCAGCAGCTCTCGGCGACGGGCGTCACGGTGGTGCTGTCGACGCACCTGTTGGATATGGCCGACAAGCTGTGCACGCGGGTGGTGCTGATGGATCATGGCCGGCTGGTCTTCGACGGTACGCCCGGCGCGGCGCGCCACGCCGCGCTTCTGGGCGATGACGCTTCGCTCGAAGACGCTTTCTTGAGGCTCGTCGCCAGTTGATGCGCGCGGTTCGAGAGCTGCGCGCCATCGGCACTTTGGTGCTGCGCAGCTGGCAGCGTATGGGACCCCGCTTGCGTGGTGGTCGCAAGCCCGAGCCCACTCGCGGCTTCACCGCCGTCATGATGCGCCTGGTGTTCGCGGCGCTGATTTACAACTTCGGCTACACGTTGAGCGTGCGGCTGGCGGCGCACCCGGCGCCGGCCGGCCCCGCCACTTGGTCTGCCCTCGGCGTGGGCTTGTTCGCGCTCAGCATCAGCCTGGCGCTGGAGTTGCCGTCTCCACGCACCATCACCCTGCCGTTGAAGAGCGAGCTTTTGGAGATGCTGCCGCTGTCACGGCTGTCCAAGCTGGTGCTGGTGCTGGCCCAGTCGTTCCTGGCGCTGCTCTTTAGCCTCGGCCTCGTGGTTTCGGTGCAGCGTGGGCTCGCGCCCGAGACGTCTCTGCTGGCCGCTCTAGCGCTGGCGTTCGCGCTGTTCACGGTGTTCACCCTCGCGGGCGCTTGCTTGGGCAAGCTCCTGCGTTTGCTGCTGTCTCCGTATCGAGCATCGCGGCTGAGCTGGGCCGCGAGCGCCTCGATGCTGCTCGGCATGTTGCTGCTGCAACTGGCACCGACGCGCGACTTGCTGCCGCTGCCGCCGTTCGGCCTCGACCTGGGCGAGGCGCTGCTGGGCCGGGGCGTCTGGAGCGCGACGGGGGCGCTGGGTCTGGTGTCCGTCGCGCTGGGTGCCGTCTTTTTCCGACTGGAACGGGGACAAGAATTGGCGGAGCCGGTGCGACCCAACGCCACCAATTCGGCGTTTCAGCGCGGCGCCGACATGCAGACGCTCGAGCGGGTGCTCACGAATCGCGAGCCCGGAGGTCGCTTTCAGGTCCTGTTCGGCCTCGGCTTTCACACGGTTTACGTGATCGCGCTCACGCAGCTCCTGCACGACCACGTGCCCAGCGCCCACACCTTCTGGAACATCATCGTGGTCATGACGCTGCAGCTGGGCAGTCAGCTGGGCATGCAGCGCGCGGCGCGCGGCGCAAACCGCGACATGCTCGCGCGGCCGCTGCTGGGAGCCTTGCCGACGACGCCGGCGGCGACCCTGACGGCAAAAGCGCGCGCGCTCCGCCGCACGCTGCTGACCATCAGCGCGCCGCTGCTGCTCGCGCTCGGGGCCGGCTATTGGCACTCACAATGGCTGCCCGAGCTGTCGTGGCGGGTTGCGGCCACGCTCGTCGCCGTCGCGATCTACGCCTCGACGGCCACGTACGTGGCGTTTCTCACGGTGGGGCTGGGCTCGACCCGACCGCGCGGGGGTGCGTTCGGCTCGCTGGAGTCGTTCTTGGTGCTGATCCCGTTCGCGAGCGTGCTGTTCGCACCCGGTCCGGGCAGCGCCGCCTTGTCGCTGTTGACGCTGCTGGCGCTGACGTTCGAAGCGCGCCGCGCCGCGCGTGGCACCATCGAATGGCTCGATGATCCGGAGCGCGAGCACGCCACCGAGGTTTGGAAGGCGTTGGTCGTGTTCGGCGGCTTTCAGGGCGCGCAAGTACTGACCCAGCAACTGACCGTTTTCTTCAGCGGCTTCGCTTCGTCCACGGCGCGCATGATGGGCGCGTACGTGTTGGCCGCGCTCGCGCTGTGGTTGATGACGGCGCGCGAGCAAGAGACCCCGCGGCCGCCGCAACGCGCCAAGCTCGCGCCGCTCGGCTTGGCAGTGGGGGCGCTGAGCGGCGGATTTGCCTGGCTCTACCTGCGCTTGCCGCATCCGCTCGCGCCGGAATCCGCCAACCTCGAAGTGCATGGCGCGGCGGAAGCGGCGCTGGTGGCCTTCGCGATCGTCGGAGTCGCGCCGCTGGTCGAAGAAAGATTTTTCCGCGGCTGGCTGCAGCCGGCGTTGGAAGACGTGCTGGGCGCGCGCCGCAATCTGGCGCCGGTGCTGAGTGGGCTCGCCTTCGCGGCCGTGCATCCCGCTTATTCGTTCGTGCCGGTGCTGGTGCTGGGCCTGCTCAACGGCTTCTTGATGCTGCGTTTTCGCTCGCTTGCGGCGTGCGTGGTCGCACACGCGCTGCACAACGCGCTCGCGCTCTGGCTTGCCAGTTAGCCAGCCAAGCTGTTGCGCACGCCGTGCCGCTCGAGCAAGCGCCGAAAATTCGAGCGATCCATGCCGGAACGGCGCGCGGCTTGGCTGAGGTTGCCGCCGCTCTCTTCCAGCACTTGGTCGAGGTAGCTGCGCTCGAAGCGATGGCGCGCCTCGTTGAACGACAAATCGGGCGCGGCGCGTAGGCGCGAGCTGGAGCTGGCGGGGCGCGGGCGCAACTGCGCCGGCAGCGCCTCCACGCCGACGACGTCGTCGTGGGTCATGATCGCAGCGCGCTCGATGGCGTTTTCGAGCTCACGAATGTTCCCCGGAAAGTCGTGGGCGGCCAGCGCTTCCAAGGCGGCACTGGCGAAGCGGATGCCGGGCTTGCCCAAGCGGCTGCCATGTTTGCCCAACAGATGGTGAGCCAACAGCAGCACGTCCTCTCCTCGCTCACGTAGCGGCGGCAGCTCGATGCTGACGACGTTGAGCCGGTAGAACAAGTCCTCGCGAAAGCGTCGCTCCCGCACCTCCAGCTCCAAGTCGCGGTTGGTGGCCGCAATCACGCGAACGTCGATGGGCCGAGCGTGGTTGGAGCCGACCGGGCGCACGCAGCGTTCTTGCAGCACGCGTAGCAGCCGCACTTGCGTGCTGGGCGTCAGCTCGCCCGCTTCGTCCAAGAACAGCGTGCCGCCGTTGGCTTCTTCGAACAAGCCGCGGCGCTTGCTGTCGGCGCCGGTGAATGCGCCGCGCTCGTGGCCGAACAGCTCGCTCTCCAGCAAAGCCTCGGTGAGCGCGCCGCAGTTGATGGCGACGAACGGCCGCGTCGCGCGCAAGCTGTGGTCGTGCAGCGAGCGCGCCACTAGCTCCTTGCCGGTACCGCTTTCGCCGGTGACGAGCACGGTGGCGTCGGTCCCGGCCACGTTGGCGATCAGCTCGAATACGTGGCGCATGGCCGGCGAATTGCCGACGATGCCGCCAAAACGCTGAGCCACCTCCAGCCTTTGTTCCAAGAAGCGGTTGCGGTGTTTCAAGCGCCGGTGCTCGATGGCGCGACCGAGGGCCAAGGTCAGCGTCTCCGAGCTCAGCGGCTTCAGCTGAAAGTCGAACGCCCCTTCACGAATCGCGGTGACCGCAGACGGCACGTCGGCGTTGCCGGTGACCACCACGACGGGTAGGTCGGGGTTGGCTTGCCGCGCGTGCATCAGCAGATCCATGCCCGAAACGCCGGGCATGTACAGGTCGGTCAGGACGCAGTCGATGTCTTGCGACTGCTTCTCCAACAGCAACATGGCTTCGGCGCCGGAGCTGGCGCACAGAGCCTTGAAGCCGAAGGCGGCAAGCAGCGCGCGCACGGCGCGCAACCCCTGGTCGTCGTCGTCGACGACCAACACGGTCCCGGTGGAGAGGTGCGCAGTCATCTGTCTCCGAGCAAAACGCCCGACCGTAAGCCGGGTTAAGGGTGCACTGGGTCGAAGCGACTCCCCCCGGGTCGCCTGCACCCGCACGAGCGACCTCGAAGCCTCGAGCCGCGGGCGAATTCCCAGCCAAAAGTGGGCAACGGGCGCTTGGCATATCCGCTGCAATGCGGGCATCGAGACCCGACCGCCATGATTTCGACCCTGCCCTCCTCGACCGAGCCGCTGATCTTTCTGCGCTTTCGCCCTGCCTGGGCCTACATCGACGGCGTCCGCGAGTTTTGCCGCTTCTTCTGCGAAACCACCTACCGGCAGGCAGACTTGGCCGAGCGCGCGCGCGTCGTGCTGCAGGAGACGCTGGAGAACGCGGTCAAGTATTCCACGCCCGGCCAGCTCAGTGAGCTCGAGCTGGAGGTGCATGCCGACCGCGACAACTTTCGCATCGCCATCACCAGCCGACCCGATCCGCTGCACCTGCAGACGCTCAAGACCGAGTTGAGCCACCTGACCTTGCTCGATCCGGAGGCCGCCTACGTCTCGGCCTTCGTGCGCGCCGCCAACGAGCCGGACGCGCCCGCGCGCTTGGGCCTCGCACGCATGCGTTACGAGGCGCGCTTCGAGCTGCATTTGGACGAGCAAGCAGACGGCCGGGTCCGCATTACCGCAACAGGCAAGCCATGAGCAATCTCTCCCAAATCGATCTTCCCCAACTCGCCAGCTTCGAGCTGTTGATTTCACCGCCGAGCTCGGTTGCCATGCGCGGTACCATCGCCATTCCAGACCCCGGCTTGCTGCTGGGCGGCTGTTTCCGCCGCATCCACGAGGCGGCGCTCGCCGACGGTTTGAGCGAGCTTTCCGTGGACGTACGTCAGCTCACCTTCGTCAATTCGTCGGCCATTCGCCTGTTCGTCGACTGGTCTAGCTGGGTCAGCATCGCGCGCCCCAACGGCTATTTGCTGCGCTTCCGCACTGATCGGCGCATCACCTGGCAACGAACCAGCTTTGCCGTGCTGCAGTCGCTCGGCGGCAAAGCCATCGTCTTGGATGCGGAGTGAGCGTGAACAAGGTCGACGCCATCCTGTCGCGCGGCCAAGCGGCTAGCGGCGCCTTTCCGGTGCCATCCGGCGCGTTGATCCACGTCACCTGGGATGCCAGCCCGGACCTCGAGCAGTTCTTGGGTTTCATCACCGCCTACACCAAGGGCCGGTTCTCCAGCAGCCTGGCCGAGCGCGTGACGCTGGCCAGCACCGAGCTGCTGGACAACGCCGTGCGCTACGGCTCGCTGGCGCGTGATTTCACCTACCGCCTGGCGTTGGAAGGCAACCACGTGTCGGTCAGCGTGCAGAACACCACCGTGCGCGCGCGCATCGACATGCTGACGGCCCAACTGCGGCGCCTGGAGTCGGCGCCCGAGCAAGTCTACACCTCGGAGCTCGAACGCTCGATGGGCCCAGGCTCCGGCCGCCGCTCCATGCTGGGGCTGGCGCGGATCCGCCACGAAGCCGAGATGCAAATCGGCATCGAAGTGGACAACAACGAAGTCACCGTGCGCGCGCAATGCAAGCGCTGACACCACCATGAAACGTTACCCCATCGCGCTCAAGCTCCTACTCCTGGCCGGTTTTCCCGTGCTGGGCGTGCTGGTCTTGGCAAGCTTGGTGGTAGGCAGCGCGCGCGAGCAGCTGCAACGCGGCGACGCCCTGGGGTCCGTAGAGAGCCTGGCCGAGCTGTCGGAAGACGTGAGCACGTTGGTCTATCGGCTGCAGTCCGAGCGCGCGCGTTTGGCGCTGGAAATTGCCCGCAAAACCGTGGCCGCGCCCGACGATCCCGAGCCGCCGCGGCCCGCTCCGTTGCCGCTTGCGCCCATCGATTTTTCGGCCACCGACGCGGCTTTGGCGCGGCTGCGCCGCTTCATGTCGACGCGCGATCTGTCTCGACTACCCACGCGTCTGAGCGAAGGCTTGACCCTGACCCTGAAGCAGCTGCAGCGCCTGGGCGAAGTGCGGCGCGAGGCGCAACAGGGCACGGCGCCGCTCGCCGCGCTGCTGGATTTCTACGCCGAGCCGTCGCGCCGCCTGATCCGCGCGTCCGCCGCGCTGAGTGAGCTCACCGACGACGGTGAGGTGCTGCGCTCGATCGCCGCGTTGGTGGCCGTGCTCGAGCTCGAAGAGCGCGCGAGCGGCGAGCACGCCTTGCTGGGCTACGTGTACGCCACCGGTGACTTTCCGCCCGGCTCCTTCCGCGACTTGATGACGCTGATCACGGAGGAGCAAACCTTCGTCGAAGTCCTGAAAACGAACGCCTCGACGGCACAGTTCTCCGAATACCAGGCGCGCATGAAAGACCCGCGGCTGGCGGCGGCAGACGCCTTACGGAAGGCCGCCGTCGAGTCCATCGACGGTGATCTGGAGCCGAGCGCGGAGAGCTGGTTTTCGGCCCAAGGCGCCAAGGTCGACAGCTTGCGCACCCTGGAAGAGCGGCTCAACCACGACATGCGACGGCGCGCCGAGAGCAAGCTCTTGGACACGCACAAGGCCGTCTTCACCAGCAGCGCGCTGGTCGCCGTCGCGCTTTTGGGCAGCGTGCTGTTGGCGCTGGTCATAGGCCGCGGTGTCACGCGCAGCGTCCACGCGCTGCGCGACGCCGCCAACCGCGTGGCTCAGGGCTCGACCGACGTGCGGGTCGAGCTCCACACCAAAGACGAGCTGGCGGCGCTGGGCAACGCCTTCAACGAAATGACGAGCGAGATTGCGCGCGCTCGCGAGGGCCTGCGTGAGCAAACTCGCATGTCGCGTGATCTCGAGATTGCCGCCGGCATCCAGGCGGCGCTGTTGCCGCCTTCGCTGGCGCACCCCGAGCTGGAGTTCGCCGGTCGCATGCAACCGGCCGAAGAAGTCGGGGGCGACTTCTACGACGTCTTGTGCGACGAGCGCAGCCGCTCCTTGTGGGTGACGATTGGCGACGTGTCGGGGCACGGCGTGCCGGCGGGGCTGGTGATGCTGATGACGCAATCGGCTTTTGCCGCCTATTTCCGGGCCAATCCGCTGGCGCGGCCGGACGAGGTCATCCGCGGCGTAAACGATCTGTTGAGCGAGCAAATCGGGGTACGGCTGCGCGACGACAAGTACGTTACCGGGCTTCTGTTGCAGCACGCCGGCGCCGGCCGCTTCGTCTACGCGGGCGCCCACGAGTGGCCGCTCGTCTGGCGCAAGAGCACGGGCAAGAGCGAGGTGCTGGAGGCGCCGGGCCCCTGGCTAGGCATCAAACGCGAGCTCGAAGACATTCCGGTCAGCTCGCTGGCCCTGGCCCGCGGTGACCTACTCTGCTTGTACTCCGACGGCTTGATCGAAGCCCGCAACGCCGCCGGCGAGCTGTTCGACATGGACCGCCTCGCGAGCGCGCTCGAGTCCGCCGCCAGCCGCGTCGACTCCCTGCAAGGCATCGCCGACGACGTGCTGCAAGCCGTCTCCGCGCACGCCCACGAACGTGAAGACGACTGGACCCTGCTGTTGATTCGCCGCGCGGCATAGCCGCACCACCACGAAAAAAAATCATGCTCTTCCAACCCCCGAAACCCGCGGGCGCGCGCTGGTCTGCGCTGTGCGTGCCGCTCTTGGCGCTCTTGCTCACGCCGTCGTGCCTCGTCGACTTGGCCGACAGGTGCGGTGAAAACCAGCACTACGACGCCGAAAACGCCATCTGCGTCTGCGACAGCGACTATGCGCTCGCAGGCAACGTCTGCGTCCGGTGCGGCGCCAATGAAACCGGCTCTCGTGACGGCTGCGTGTGCGTGGACGGCTTCTCGCGTCCGACGCCAGACGCGCCTTGCGCCGAGCTGGCGGGGCTTGGCCAAGAGTGCCAGAGCGACGCGGACTGCGGCGACGCAGACTACCGCTATTGTCACCTCGGCGAAGGCGGCGCCAGCGGCTACTGCACGGCGCCCGACTGCCAGACCGCCGCGGATTGTCCGACCGACTACGGCTGTAACACCCGCGAGATCCCGGCGTACTGCGAGCGGCCGCCGCAAGGCTTGGGCAACGCCTGCAGCTCGAACGCCGACTGCGCCGGCAACGAAGCTTCGTACTGCGAAACCGTGCAGGCCCACTCCTGTCTCGTCAACGACTGCAAGCCGGATCCGAACAAGTGCCACGGCGACTGGGTGTGCTGCGACATCGGCTTGCTCACGGAGTCTTTGTGCTTGCCGCCTGACGCGCTGGAGAACGGCAATTGCCCTGTCGGCGGCACGCTCATCCCGAGGACGGAGTGACCACGATGAAGCACCGCCTTCGGCTGTCCATTCTCGCGCTGCTAGTCAGCGTGCCATTCGCGCCGGCCGCCGCGGCCCAGCCGGCGCCCGAGCCCGCATCCAACGGAGGCCCCCGCCCCAATGTCGACCCCACCCCCCCTGCCGAAACGGCGACCACTGCCACCCCCGCCCCCACGCCCGCGCTCACCGCGACGCCTGCGCCCGCCGTTGCCAGCGCTGCGCCTCGTGCTGTCGACGCGGAAGCGGGCAGCGCGGAAGCGCAGCTCGAAGACGAACAACCCGGCGCCGCCGACTCTGTCCTGAACGGCGAAGCGCTCAAGCTCTACGGCTTCGGCGACGTGGGCTATCGGCAAATGCTCGTGCCCAAAACCAGCCCGTGGCTGGTTTATCTGAACCGCCACCCGAGCATGTTCGTCGGGCATTTGAACTTCTACTTCGACTCGCAGCTGTCCGAACGCTGGCGCGCGCTGGCCGAAGTTCGCTTCACCTACCAACCGCAAGGCGGCTGGCGCACCACCGACGGCGTCGTGCGCCACAACGACACGCGCATCGCCGACTACACCGATTTCACGCGCGATCGCGCGGTGGGCGGCTTGATGATCGAGCGTGCGTTCATCGAGTACAGCGCGGCGTCCTGGCTGTCGGTCCAAGCCGGGCAGTTCCTGACGCCGTACGGCATCTGGAACGTCGATCACGGCTCGCCGGTGATCATCGGCGTTTCACCGCCGTACATCATCGGCGCTCGCTTGTTGCCGGACTCGCAAGTCGGTCTGCTCGGCTTCGGGCGGGTGAGCTTGGTCGACGACCTCGAGCTCAGCTACGCGCTCGGCGTCTCGAACGGGCGCACCGATCTGATTCCGTACGAAGATCTCGACGACAACAAAGCCATCACCGCGCGCTTGGCGCTCACCTATCGCGGCCTGGGCGAGCTCACGCTGGGCAGCACGTTCTACGCCGGCACCACCACCGACAACACGCGCGCCATCTACTTCGAAGGCTCGTCGCCCAAGAGCCGCGAAGACATCGACTACCAGGTGCTCGAACGCAGCTACGCCTTCGATTTGCGCTGGATCAAAGACGATTTTCATTTCCAGGCCGAAGCCATCGTCAACGACCGCAAGTTCACCGCCAAGGGCCGCCCGACCCAAGGTGACGGGTTGGCGCCCGATCGCCGCAACGCCGGCGGCTACGCGCTCGTCGGCTACCGCACGCCGCTCGCCGGCATCATGCCGTACGTCAAGGGCGAGTACAGCCCCGACCCGGCGCTGCAAGGGCTGGGGGTGGACCAAAACGTCGCGTTGTTCACGGGCGGCCTGAACTTTCGCCCCGTACCGCGCGTGGTGTTCAAAGCCGAATACACCTACGGCTTTTTCCCCGACCACAAGCCGAACACCTTCGCCGACAACCCGCTGGCAGGGCTGGATCTGCAGATTGCGTGGGCGTTCTGATGGAACCGCTCCACTTTCGCCGCCGCCAGTTTCTACGCATCTTGTCGAGCTTGGGCTTCGGGCTCGGCGCTTCCGGCGCCGCGAGCGCGCTCGGGGCCGGTGAGCCCATCGCGGTCGTGATGAGCTCGAACAGCCGACAGCGCGCGCTGTCGAGCGACAAGTTGCGGCGCATTTTCTTGGCGCTGCCGACCGACGGCGAGGACGGGCGCCGCTTCGTGCCGCTGAACCTGGCGCAGAGCTCGGCCGTGCGCGAACGCTTCGACCGCAACGTGCTCAGCATGGGTCCGGCCGAAACGGCGCGCTACTGGATCGACCAACGCCTGCGCGGCAACAAGCCACCGCGCAGCGTGAGCTCACTCGAGCTTTGTCGGCGGGCCGTGCAAGAGTTGCCGGGCGCCATCTCGTATTTACCGCTGTCGCAAGTCGGCTCGCTGCGCATTTTGGCCATCGACGGACGCGCCCCCGGCGAAGGCGGATACCCGTTGAAGTGAGCTTGAAGCGGAGCACCAACGGCCGACACGCTTCGCGTCACCGCCATTCGTCACGGGCAACCGATGAGCCGACTCCGATAGCAACAGTGCGAGTGTCCGCCCACGAACGGGTCCACGTCGAAAGGCATGGCGCTGAGCAGCTCGTAGCGGCACTGGTTGAAGGCAAACCGACCCAACACGCCCACCACGCAGGTCCGGCCATTCTCTTGCACTGCACCTCCGGCGCCCCAGTCGTCCGGAATGTCCTCCGGATACAAACATAGGTCGACCGGGCCATCGTAGGCGCCCGGGTCTGCGGCGCCGCCCAAGCTCAGCTCGCCGCCGCTCTCGGCCTCGCCAGCGCCGACGATGCCACCCAGCGACAGTCCCGCGCTACCCGCGTTGCCGCCGCTCGCCGCTCCGCCGCTGCCGGCCTGTTGGGTCGCGCTGCCGCCGTCGGCTTCGGCTCCGGTGCCCGACCCGGGCGAGCGCGAAGTCGCACCACAGGCCACCAGCGCGCTCAAAGAGAGCAGCCAAAGACGGGAGCGCAACTCGACGAACATCGTTTACTCTTCACCCCTGTGGAAGCGGAGCCGAAGCCTAACAGATGGCGCACGAACGCACACCGGAAGGTTGAGGGGCTGCCACGACGCAACCCACTTATGATTCCCACACATCTTGGGCTGCCAATCCGCAGCCTGAATCGCAGAAGCTTCTGTGGCGGCTCTAGGCCACCTTGAACGATCGAGATTTTTTCACAAGGAGGACGGGAGGGCGAGACAGAGGCGAGCACTTTGGGGTCCGCGCTGCCGCCGGCGGATCTGAAGCAGCGTCGCAGGCTCAACCCTCCGGCTTATGACTTCGCATGCGAAGTCATCTCGGCTCTCACTGGCAGCAAACCTTCAACTGGTCGTATTCACTACTGAATGCCAGCTAGCGATCACAGCGCGTCGCGATGACTTCGCATGCGAAGTCATTCAGAGACGCTGCGAAGGACAAAAGGTGGAGGCGCTGCAAGCACGACAGAAGGCTCGGAAGGCAGCAGGAAGAAACGATGCGATGATGGCGAGCGTCCTCCAGTTGTCCTGTAAATCTCACATGAGCACCCATCACTCCGCGCCGCTATTGCTCAGTGCTTGCTGGTTGCTCGCTGGTTGCTCGACCAGCAGCAGCGGGCCGACACGCGGCGACGCAGCGCTACCCGTAGGTGGCTCCGCGGCTGGCTACGGCCCTGTCACGTCGGGAGGGGCAAGCGCGGGCATGAGCAGCGGCGGCGGTGCGGGCACGGGGGGCGGCGCGTTCGTGCCTGCTGCGATCGACTTCCGGTTTTGGGAGCTGCAGTTGCCGATTGGCACCGGCACGTCGCCGCAGACCATCTCGTCCGCTCAGCTGTTGGCGGGGTTTTCCAACGAATACTTCTACCTGGCGACCGACGGCGGCCAAGCCTTCATGGATCCGGCCGCCGGCGTCACCACTTCCGGCTCGCAACACTGCCGAACGGAAATGCGCGAGCAAGCTCCCGGCGCCGGCAAAGCGGCGTGGCCGTCTTCGGGCACCCACAGCATGACCGTCGAGGGCAAGGTCGTGAAG